>Ga0302324_100001020_pt1 | contig 69392 bp, 55 predicted proteins | sample Palsa_T0_1_FD_201949 | JGI IMG/M metagenome (GOLD analysis project Ga0302324, IMG submission 201949) | Peat permafrost microbial communities from Stordalen Mire near Abisko, Sweden - Palsa_T0_1 | ecosystem: Environmental > Terrestrial > Soil > Palsa > Peat permafrost | place: Sweden: Abisko...
AAATTATCGGGGGAATGGTAGGAACCGCCGCGCACGACCGGGATCTTCGCCGCCTGGTCCCAGGAGTCCGTCCACTCGGCGACGTTGCCGGCCAAACCGATCACGCCGTAAATGCTGCGGTCGGCCATGATGGCATTGACCGGGCACCAGCGGTTGTAGCCGTCCACGTTTCCGCCGGCCTTGGGATTGTCATCGTAATCGGCGCTCGAGTTGCATTTCTTCGGATCCATCGTGTTGCCCCAGGGGTAGAGCGACCCATCCGGGCCTCGACCCGCCTTCTCCCATTCCACTTCTGTCGGGAGACGCCGTCCCTTCCACTTCGCGTAAGCGTAGGCGTCGTACCAATCCACGAGAAAGATGGGGCAGTTCAGATCGATCGGGACGAAGCCCGCCAGGTGGGTGGTCGTCGCGGCCTTGTAATAGAGATCCCAGCTTTTGGGTTTGTGGGAGATCTTGGCCTTGGGCTGGAGCGGAGAATCGTATTCCGTCGTGGGCGTCTTATCGAGCACCTCGAGAAATTGGGCGTATTGGCCGATCGTCACCTCGTATTTGTCGATCCAGAAGGTGGGCACATTCAGCCTCAGGTTATCCTGGTAGATGAAATTGCCGCCGGGAATCTCGACCATCGCCTCGAAATCCTTCGGTTTGAACAGGTGCGAGGCGGCCAGCCGCCCCAGGTAACCGAGAGAAACAATGCCGGCCACTCCCAACACGATGGCGAACAGCCACCTCCGCCACGGCCGGGCGGGTTCTTCCTGCTCGGGCGCGGAGGGTGTGGCGGGCTGCTTCGCGGGCGCGGGAGAAGGAGGAGCGCCTGTCCGCTTGAACGACGGGTCCAGAGTCTGGAGCAAAACCAACCACGAAGGAAAGCCGCCGTGTCCGCCTTCGGACATCCTTTCGAGCAATGTCGCAAACTGCGGCGAGGTCGCATTGCCGCCCGGCAGAGCCGAACGGATGATCGTCGAAAGAGTGCGCATCTCCTGCTGCACGGTGGGGGGGTAGCCCTCCGTCGTGATGAGATTGGAGAGCCTCGGTTTTTTGTCCGCCCCCATCCAGATATCGCCCGCGCCGAGGCCGGAATGCAAAGTTCTGCTTTGGTTGAGCCGTGCCAAAGCGTCGGCGACAACCCGGATCGTCTCGACAGCCATCGATTCCGGGATCGATTCGCCGGCTGCAACCAGGGTCGCAACACTTCTCCCCTCCACGTATTCGGCTACGGAAAAAACGGTTTCCCCGTGCTCCTCGACGCCATAAACGGAAAGAACCGAGGGGTTCCGAAAGCGGGTTTTGGCGGTGATCTCCGCGATAAATTTCGCTTTGGAGGCAGGATCGGAGCGCCATTTGGCTGAAAGGAATTCGAGTGTGACCGGCCGGTTCGACTGCGTCCGCGCGGCCCGATAGATCTTCCCCCATTTCCCATCGCCAAGTGGCCGGATAATCTTGAAAGCGCCAATTACGATGCCCTCGGCAAGGGGTTCGTCCGGCGCCGTTTCGGGGCCTTCGGCGGCTTGGGCGGTTTCAGGCGTTTCCGGGGCTTGGGCGCTTTCGGGGCTTTGAGCTGTTTCGGCGCTTTCGGCAGTTTCGGTGCTTTCGAGGGCGGGCGGCGGGATCTGTTTCGTGACGGAGGCGAGGAGCGCCGCCGAGTCAATGGGCTTGGGCAGGACATCATGACCCGCGGTGTGCTCGGCATAATCGCTCAGGTCGTACTCTGTGGTGAAGATCGTTTTCAACGCCGGGAAGCGTTCCTGGAGGGTCTTCGTCAAGGTGAATCCATCCACGGACTCCATGACCACATTGGTGATGAGGAGATCCAGCCGCTCGAAGGCTTGGGCGGACTGCGCCGCTTCCCTGCCGGTGGCCGTCCGTATCTCGTGGGAGTTCGTTTGCCCGAGCGCCGCCCGGAGAGCTTGAATCGCCTCCGGCTCATCATCCACCAGCAGAATGTTCATTTCGAGGAGTCTGCGTCGAGAGTAAGCGGAGGCGGATACTGCTTGAGCAGTGTGACTGGATCCGCCCGCATATCCTGCAACTCCTTCTTGTAATAGACGCGCACGACGTACCCGAAATATTTCCTTTCTTCCGCGCTCCGCCTGGCTTGGGCGTCGGGCTGCGGTTGAAGGTATTCGACGTTGAGAATCTCGATGTCGTCCTCCTGCCAGGTAGGCGGAGTGGTGCTCCAGCGGTAGTTCACCGTCGCATTTGTCTGCACCACGTCCTTGTCGTTGATGATGTCGTAAAAGAAGACCTGGATGACCACGTTGGCGACATCGATCTTTGTGCTCGGAGCCGATTTCAGCGGGATCTTCAAGGAGAACTTCTTCTGCGCCGTCGGATCCGCTTCCTCATCCTGCGTGATGTCTCCGATCCCGAGAACGGATCCGGGCTGGATGCCTTCGGTATCCTTCGGCATCGAACTGGAGGCCGCCCGCGCCTGCGCCTCGACCTCCTTGATCTTGGCATCGGCCGCGGAGAAATAGATTCCGGCGGACTCGCCCATCTCGTAGATGCTCCGCCACTCTTCCATCGCCTTATCGGTCAATCCCATCTTTTCATACGTGATGGCCAATTCGGAAATGACGATGGCTTGGTTCGGAAAAATAGCCTGCGCTTCTCGCAGCCGCGTCAGCGCCGTGCTCGTGTCCCCGCGTTCGCGCAAGGCGCGGGCATCCTCGACCAGTTCTGCCAGACGCGCCTCGGACGCGGACGCTTCGTGCTTTGGCATCGGCGGCGTAACGGGAGTCGGCTTCGGAAGGCCCGCGGAAACCTGTTCCACCGGGGTGGGATTATCCGCCTCCTTCGGCGCCGCGCTTTCCGCCAGGGGCGCGAGCGGCGGTTCGATCTCAGCGAGCGGATGATAGCGCTTGAGGAAGGCGAGCCCGACGGCGCCGACCTGGGCCAGCACGGCAAGCCCGAGAATGCTGATGGCCAGGATAAAAGTCTTGCCGACTCTCTGCCTCGGCATCGGTGTTGCAAGTTGCATCGGTAGGAAGGCGTAAAGTAATTTCCCCGCGGGGTGGTGTCAATCTCCGCATCGCAAAGGATCTTAGCTAAGAACTGGCGCTGGAATAGCGGTTGAGCGCGCCTTTCCAAAAAAGACGCGAGCCGCAAACCACGATGAGAGTCGCCAGCGGAAGCTGAAACCAGAGCAGGCCGGGCCGCTCCAGGCCTCGAATCAAAATCCGGGCGGGAACGTTCGCGACGATGATGACAGGGATGAACCAGCTAAAGACAAACTTGAAGAATCCCCGGAAAATCACGTCGGGGTAACGCGCGATATTGAAGAGATTGTAGTACCCGTAAACGAGCCCCTGCGCGCGGACAATCCAAAAGCTGATCGTCACCAGGAAAAACATGACCGAATAATGAATGGCGATGCCGAGAACGAGCGCGCCGCAATAGAGGAACACCTGCCCGGCGGTGGGCGTCAGGGACAGCTTTGCCAGGGAGAAGAGAACGATGGCGGCGCCAAGGATCGCGTTGATGACGTTGTCCAGCCCGAATTGCCGCGTGGAGACCGCGAACTGGGAGTCAATCGGAAGGACCAGGAAAAAATCGAGTTTCCCGGTTCGGACGAGTTCCGGAACGTTCGCGACGTTGACGTAGAAGAAGGCCTGAAAAAGCTGTCCAACGATTTGGTGGGTGCCGACCAGGAGGACGACTTCCCATTTGGTCCAGTCGCCGATTTTATTGACGTAAAGGTAGAGCACGTCGATGAAGACGATCTGTCCGGCGAACCAGAGGATTTCGACGATCATCCAAAGGATGAAGTTCGCCTTGAAACTCATTTCTCGAATGAGCGAGTTGCGAAACATGATCCCGTAGATTTCCAGGTAGCGTTTCATCTTGGAGAAGTCTCTTAACCGCCGACCGCCTGGTAGTGGGCGACGCCGCGCCGCCACATGCCGCGGGCGATCATCCATGTCGCAAAAAACCAGCCGGCCTGGATGAGAAGCCCGGTATAAAGAGGCGTCCCCCGCATGCGTTCAAGGAAGACGGCGACTGGAAAGAACAACTCGTACGTGAACGGGAGCCATTTCAAAAAGGCCTGGAGCCCCGCGGGCATGATATCGAGCGGAAAAGTCTGGCCGCTCAGGAAATACTCGAACGAATAAAGGATGAAAACGATGGTGGAGATTTCGAGGATCCAAAATGCCATCATCGCGAGAGCATACGCTATGAAAAACTGGATGAAGGCCGCCATGAGAAGCGAGACGGCAAAGAGCAGCCAGGTGACGCCGTGCGCGGGCAGGGTGACATCCTTGCGGAAGTAAGCAAAGACCAGGAGAACCGGACCGATGGTCACGGCGGTATAGAGGATGCGGTTGCTCAGGAAAAGACTGGCCCGGTGGCCGAGGTAATTGAGCGGCTTGGTAAGGAATGCGCTGATCAAGCCGTCGCGGATCTCGGCGGCGATCTGCCATTCATCCTCGCTGGGCGCGACGAGGTTGTTCACGAGGAGGGTCAGCAGGAAATAGTAGATCATCGAGGCGTAGCTGTAGCCGCCGATGCCGCCGTGGCGTTCCGCGAAGATGGCGCGCCAGATGAAGACGGTGCCCGCGAGCGGGACAAAACCAAAGAGCGACCGCAGAAGAAAATTCCAGCGGTAAACGAAGGTATTCTGAAGACCTATATCGAATACCTTGAGATACTTTCCAAGGGACATCGCCCGAAGCCTTTACCCGTTTCGCGGCGAAAGCAACAGCGAGCAGCGCCCCGCGAGCCGCCGCTCTTCAAGCTGCCGGAGCGAGGGCCTCGCGCAGGACGTTGAGCAGATTCGCCAGGCTGTACGGTTTGGTTAGAAACGCCCGTATGCCTTTGCGGTCGCCTTCGATTTCGTCGCTGGATGAACCGCTGACGCTGATGATCCGGATATCCGGATTGATCTTCTGAAGCTCGAGGATGGTGGCCGGGCCGTCCATGTGCGGCATCATGTTATCCACCAGCGCGCAATCTATCTTCTCTTTCATCTGGCCGTAAACGTGCACCGCTTCCCTGCCGTTGACGGCCGTGACCACTTTGTATCCGTAGCTCTCGAGCGTTTCCTTGGTGATCTCGAGGATCGCCGCCTCGTCATCGACCAAGAGGATGGACTCGCCCTGGCCGGCGGGGAGTGTGACCTTGAGTTCGCCGGGCTCCGCGCTCGTGGCGTGGGCGCCGGCGGCCGGCAGGTGAACCCTGAAGACCGTCCCCTTCCCTATTTCGCTCTCGACCTCGATGACGCCGCCATGGCTCGTGACGATGGCTTGAACGGTGGAGAGCCCGAGGCCGGTGCCTTTGCCGACCTCCTTGGTTGTGAAGAAGGGATCAAAAATCTTTTCGAGCACCTCCGGAGGAATCCCGGTGCCGGTGTCCGCCACGCTGATCACGATATAATTGCCGGGCTTCAGCTCGGTCCTGCCTTGTTTGCACATCTCGGTGATCTGCCGGTTTTCGCCGGTCATGGTGATGACGCCGCCGTTGGGCATGGCATCGCGCGCGTTCACACAGAGGTTCAGCAGGACCTGGTGGAGCTGCGTCGTGTCGCCCATGATCGACCACAAATCCTTGCTCACGTCGCGCCGGATCTGGAACGATTTGGGGAAGGTCTGCGACGCCATGTTGGCTATCTCGGTCATGATGTGCCGGGGCTGGACCAGGGAGCGTTCGCTTTCGATTCCCCGGGCGAAGGAGAGCACCTGCTTGACCAGGTCCGCGCCGCGTTGCGCGCTTTCCTGGAGTGTCGCCAGCACCCTGCGGCCTTCCGCGTCCTCATACCTGTCGTGCAGGTAGTAGCTCGCCATCAGGATGGGCGCCAGCACGTTGTTCAGGTCGTGCGCCACTCCGCCCGCGAGCATTCCGATGCTTTCCATGCGCTGGGCTTGCAGGAACTGCGATTCGAGCAATTTGCGCTCCGTGATGTCCGTGTTGATGACGAGGATGGATCGCGGCTCGCCGGCGTCATCCCGCACAAGGCTGCACCGGCTCTCGACCGTGATCCGCTTGCCATTTTTCCTTAGCTGGCGCAATTCGCCGGTCCATTCCCCGGTCTCAAGCACGGCCGCGCGGGCCGCCACCAGTTCCGCCAGTTCGGGCGAGGCGGAGAGAACTTCCGCGGGCTTCCCCGTGACTTCCTGCTCGACCCAGCCATAGAGGCGCTCGGCTCCCTTGTTCCAGAAGCGCACGGTATTGTCCAGGTTCAGCACGAGGATGGCGTCGTGCGCCTTGTTCAGGAGCGCCGCCTGCTCCGCGATCTGTTCTTCCGCGCGTTTGCGCTCGGTGATTTCCTCGACGGTGCCTTCGTAGTAGAGCAGGCGTCCGCCGACGTTGCGCACCTCGCGCGCGTGCTCGGAAATCCAGATGATCGATCCGTCCTTGCGATAAATCTGCGATTCGAACTTCGACACGGAACCGGATTTTTCCATCTCCACGCCGAACTCCGCGCGCCGTTCCGCCTTCACGTAGAGTTGCCGGTCGATCTGCGTGATTCCGGACACCAAATCTTCGGGCGAGTCGTATCCATACATTCTGGCAAGCGATGTGTTGACACTGATGAATTGCCCGTTGGGCGTCGTCTGGAAAATGCCTTCGACCGCGTTTTCAAAGATGCTGCGGTACTTTTCTTCCGCCTTCCGCAACGCCAGTTCGGCGCGCTTTTCTTCGGTCACGTCGCGCTGGACCGCGACGAAATGACTGATCTTCCCATGCCCGTCCCGCAACGGCTCGACATACCAATGCATGAAAAATTCCACGCCGTCCTTGCGATAGTTTATCCCTTCGCCCTCAAATTTTTCCCCCTTCGCAAGCTGCGCCCGCAGCCGGTCCAGCAGGTTCCGGCTCGTCTTGGGCCCATGCAGGATGCCCGCCGTTTTGCCGATGGCTTCCGCCGCCGTGTAGCCCGTCATCCGCGTGAAGGCGGGATTTACGAAAATGATCTCCGGTTCCTGATCGTCCGGCTTGGCCGAAAGGATGACGATCCCCTCGCGCGACTGTTCCACGGCGCGTTCGGTCAGCCGAAGCCGTTCCTCGGCCACGCGGCGTCCGTGCCTGTCCTCGGCTTCGTCCAGCGCCCTGCGCACCGCGGGCGCGAGCCTGTCCAGCCGCTGCTTCTTGACGCAATCGGTCGCGCCCCGCTTTAGCACCTCGACCGTCAACTCTTCCCCCAGCCTCCTGGAGACGAAGATGAAAGGGATGTCGGGATTAGCCGCTTCCAATGCGTCAAAACCGTGAAAGGATGCCGCGGACACTTCGGAAATGACGATGTCGTGCCCGTTCTTCTTTTGCTTCGCCAGGAAGTCCGCGCAGGTGGCAACCCGCTCGATCTCGCACGGAATGCCCTCCAATTCGAGCGTTGACTTGATGCGGTCGCTGTCGACCGGGTCGTCGTCGAGATGGAGGATGCGTATGGCTCGCCTTTTCATGGGGTTGGTTTGCTGGCGGAAAAATGCAAATCCCGATGGAATTTACCCTGGTTCTGCCTTTCGCCCTTGGAGAGAGCACAAAGGATGCCCTTTACCGGCTAAAGCCGCCTTGATTCGAGAGCGCCGCGGGCCATCCAGGCCGGAGGGAGATAAAACATTCAACAAGCCGCCAAGGGCGGCCTACGCGCCTACGTAGATGGCTTCGTCCGGCCAGTCTTTGCGCATGTAGCCCGCCTGCATATTCACCAGCGGCAAATAATTCCTCATGATCCGCACCGGGGCGAGAAGGCGCATGGTGGAGACTTCCTCGATGGACTGCTCACCGTGATTTTTCAGGAGATTGGGAATCAGCTTTTCCTGGACGGCCTGGACGATGTCCACGTCGCTTGCCCCATCGATAAAGAGGAGAAGGGCGAGTTTTCCATCGATTTCCGCGATATGGCTCTCGTAGGTGATCTCGGTAAATTGGGATTCCAGGATTTTTTCCCGCCGGATCTCCTCCGTGACCTGCTGGAAGGTGATCCCGATGCGAAATTTGATGACGTAGAGATGCCGCGCCGCAAACTGCCCCGTGCCCCGCGCTGAAAGATCGACATGCGTGAAATAGGAGAGAATGCCCTCCCCTTCCAGCCGCTGGCGTTTGCGCCCCACTGTCCGCACGTTGACGCCGGTGAGTTCTCCGACGCCATTGTCGGATTCCCTGGGATCCCGAATCAACTGCCTTAAGACCAGCCGTTCCTGTTCATCTAGTTCTCGCATAAACTTCGCGATAAGGTTGGAGGGGGAAAGAGGCTGCAATTTAAACCAAATTGGGGCGAAGGCGACAAGAATTTGCAGATTTTGCCACCTTTTTGTCTTGAATTTATCATCGGGACCGCTAATCTCTTCAAAACTTATCAGAGGGGGGCTTACCATGAATGAAGTAATCCTGCAGCGGACATCCAGGCACGAATCCCTCTATTCCCCCGATTTCGAGCATGACTCGTGCGGCGTCGGCTTTATCGCTTCGATAAACGGACGGCGTTCCAACCAGGTCTTGCGCCTCGCGCTGAGGTCGTTGTGTAATCTTGCGCACCGGGGCGCCGTCGATGCCGACGCCAAGACGGGCGATGGCGCCGGAGTCTCGACCCAGATCCCCTATAAGATCTTCGCGACCGAGATGAAGCGGCTCGGCCACCGGCTTTTCAAGGACTCCGATCTCGGAGTCGGCTTCCTGTTTCTTCCCCACGACAACGCCTACGCCCAGGCGCGCGCGAAGGCGATAACCGAAGAAGTCCTGGCCAAACGGGGTCTCTTTCTCTTCGGCTGGCGCGAGACGCCCCTCAATTTCCACGTCCTCGGGGAAAAGGCCCAGTCCACGATGCCCCGGATCGAGCAGGTGCTCATCGGGCGGCCTTGGGGAATGGGCGACGAGGATTACGAACGGAGATTGTTTCTCTCGCGGAACGAGATCGAGAAGACGGCCGCCCAGGCGCAGATAAAGCACTTCTATATCCCCTCCTTTTCCCACCGGACGGTGACGTATAAGGGGCTGCTGACTTCGCAAACGCTGGACAAATTCTACAAGGACCTCGCCAACCCCGATTACGAGACCGCTCTCTGCGTCTATCATCAACGCTATAGCACGAATACCTTTCCCACCTGGCCGCTTGGCCAGCCGTTCCGGATGCTCGGCCACAACGGCGAAATCAATACCCGCCGGGGGAATGTCAACTGGATGAGCGCGCGCGAGGCGGAACTCCAGGCCGATTTCTGGGGCGAGGATATCGAGATGCTCAAGCCGATCATCCAGCCGGGCGGCTCGGACTCCTCTGAACTCGATAACGCTCTCGAAGCGCTGGTTCTCTCCGGCCGCGGCATTCTCCATGCGATGACGATGCTCGTCCCTCCGGCCTGGCGCTCGGACAAGAGGATGTCCCCCGAACTGACCGCATTCTACGACTACCACCGCTGCTTCAATGAACCGTGGGACGGCCCCGCCGCGCTCGCCTTTACCGATGGAATCATCGTCGGGGCCTGCCTGGACCGCAACGGATTGCGCCCGGCCCGCTACAAAATAACCGAGGACGGCATCCTGAGCCTCGGGTCGGAAGTCGGCTCATCGGGCTTGGACGATTCGAAGGTCATCGAGAAAGGCCAGTTGGGGCCTGGAGAGATGATCGCCGTGAACACGGCGGAAGGAAGATTGATGAAGGACGCGGAAATCAAGGCGAGCCTCGCGGCGCGGCGTCCCTACGGGATGTGGCTGGATGAGAACCTCCTGCGGCTGCAAGGGCACGTCCGGCCGCTCGCCGAGCCCGCGGAGCCGCTCGACATCTTGAGTCTCACCCAGAGGCAGTTCTCTTTCGGCTACACGAGCGAAGAGCTCGACATGGTGCTCAAGCCGATGGTCAAGGATGCCTCCGAAGGGGTCGGCTCGATGGGCGACGACACTCCGCTCGCCGTCCTTTCGCTCCAGCCGCGCCTGCTTTACAGCTATTTCAAACAACTCTTCGCCCAGGTGACCAATCCGCCGATCGACCCGATCCGCGAGAAGCTCGTCATGTCGATCTCCACAAGCCTCGGCTGGCGGCGCAACCTGCTCGCCGAGACGCCCGAGCACGCCAGACTGGTGCGGATCGAGTCGCCCGTGATCTTCGAAAATGAACTCGAGGCGCTCAAGGGGCTCGCCACCCACGGCTACTCCGCCGCGACCATCTCGACAACCTGGCCCGTGGCGGAAGGCGAAGAGGGCTTGGAAAAGGCCGTGGACCGCATCCGCGAGGAGGCCAACCGGGCCGTCGACCGGGGCGCCCGCATCCTTATTCTATCCGACCGCGCGGTCGATGACGCCCACGCAGCCGTGCCGATGCTGCTCGCCCTCGGGGCCGTTCACCACCACTTGATCCGCGTCGGCAAGCGGATGAGGGCCGGCCTGGTCTGCGACAGCGGCGAAGTGCGCGACGTGCACCAGTTCGCCTGCCTCATCGGCTACGGCGCGGGCGCGATCTGCCCTTACCTCGCCTTCGAGACGGCCCGCGAGATCATCGAGAAGGCGAAAGTCGAAGCCAGCCAGGCGGTCGAAAAAGCCAAAGCCGGCCCCGACCCGGAGAAATTGCGGAAGGCGGAGGCCGCCGAGCGCGAGCTTCTCTCGATAACCTACGCCAAGGCCCTCGATAATTATCGGAAAGCGCTGGAAAACGGGCTGCTCAAGATCATGTCCAAGATGGGCATTTCCGTGCTCGGCAGCTATTGCGGCGCGCAGATTTTCGAGGCGATCGGCATCGGCCGGACGGTGATCGAAAAGTGTTTCAAGGGCACCGCGTCCCAGGTCGGCGGCATCGGGTTCAGGGAAATCGCCAGGGAGAGTCTTGCCCGCCACGCCAAAGGGTTCGCCGGCCCGGTTCCCTCGGACAAACAGGGAAATCCGGCGCTCGACGACCCGGGTTATTACCGGTTCCGCCGGCAGGGGGAGCGGCACGCGATCACGCCGCCGGTTATCCAGAGCTTTCATGCGTTTGTGCGCAGCGGCAAACAGGAGGACTACAAGGCCTACGTCGAGGAACTCCTGCAAAACCGGCCCCTGGCATTGAGAGATCTGCTCGAGTTTGCGCCCGCTTCCACCGGGCCGGTCCCCCTCGACGAAGTCGAGCCGGTTGAAGAAATTCGCCGCCGGTTCACCACCGCGGGGATGTCGCTCGGCGCGCTCAGCCCCGAAGCCCACGAATGTCTCGCCATCGCCATGAACCGCATCGGCGGGAAATCGAACAGCGGGGAAGGCGGGGAAGATTCCGAGCGCTTCAGCCGGCGGGAGAACGGCGACCTGGCCAACAGCGCCATCAAACAAGTCGCTTCGGGGCGGTTCGGCGTGAACGCGGCCTACCTGGCGAGCGCGAAGGAAATAGAGATCAAGATGGCTCAAGGCTCGAAGCCTGGCGAGGGGGGGCAACTGCCGGGGCACAAAGTGAGCGGGCTCATAGCCCGGCTGCGGCACACCGTTCCCGGAGTCATGCTCATCTCCCCGCCGCCGCACCACGACATCTATTCCATCGAAGATCTCGCCCAGCTCATCTACGACCTCAAACAGGTCAATCCGCGCGCGCGCGTCTGCGTGAAACTCGTCGCGGAGGCCGGCGTCGGCACCATCGCCGCCGGGGTCGCCAAAGCGCACGCGGACATCATCCTCATCAGCGGTCACGAGGGCGGGACGGGCGCGTCGCCGCTCAGTTCCATCAAGAACGCCGGGAGCGCCTGGGAACTGGGCGTCGCCGAGACCCAGCAGGTCCTGATGCTCAACGGACTCCGCAACCGCATCACCCTGCGGGCGGACGGCGGGATGCGGACCGGTTCGGACATCGTGCACGCCACGATACTCGGCGCCGAGGAATACAATTTCGGGACGGCGGCAGTGATCGCCGCCGGCTGCGTTTACGTGCGCCAGTGCCACCTGAACACCTGCCCGGTCGGCGTCGCCACGCAGGACGAACGCCTGCGCGCAAAATTCAAGGGGAAACCGGAAAACGTCATCAATTTCTTCAACGGCGTCGCGCAGGAGGTGCGCGAGATCATGGCGTCCCTCGGTGTCCGCACCGTGAACGAACTGATCGGCAGGCCGGAATTCCTGCGGCAGCGGCACGTGCCGGGGCATCCCAAGGCCAACACCGTCGATCTTTCACGCCTGCTTTCCAACGTCGCCGCCGGGGAGGAAGGGGTGGTGCGATACAACACGCACAATCGCAATGACGGTTCGCACGAGCGGCCGCTGGACGACGTCATCATGCAAGACGCAAAGGACGCCATCACCGGGCAGGAACCGCTCAGCCTCTCTTACAAGGTCAAGAACACGCATCGGTCCATCGGCACAAAAGTCTCGGGGGAGATCGGCTACCAGCACGGCGAACGCGGGCTTCCGGCGGGAACCCTGGAATTGCACCTCGAAGGAAGCGCGGGCCAGAGCCTCGGCGCATTTCTCAGCCCCGGCGTCGGCCTGTTCCTAGAAGGGGAAGCGAACGATTACGTAGGCAAGAGCATGAGCGGCGGCGAGATCGTCGTCAGGCCGCGCGCGGACAGGAAATTCCTCGCGCACGACAACTCCATCATCGGCAACACCGTTCTCTATGGCGCGACGGGCGGGACGCTTTTCGCTTCGGGCCGGGCCGGCGAACGCTTTGCCGTGCGCAACTCCGGGGCCGTCGCCGTCGTCGAGGGAGTGGGCGACCACGGCTGCGAATATATGACGAACGGCACCATCGTCGTCCTCGGAAGGACAGGAAAAAATTTCGGCGCCGGGATGACCGGAGGCGTCGCGTATATTCTCGATCTCGAAGACAAATTCCCGGCGCTTTACAATGCGCAATTGGTGCGAATTGACCGGCTCGACGTGGAAGACGTCCTCGTCGTCCAACAACTGATCTACAGGCATCTCGAAAAAACCGAGAGCGAACGGGCGCACAAGATTCTGGCGGAATGGCCGCATTTCGAATCCAAGTTCTGGAAAGTAAGCCCGCACACGCCTCCCGCCAAACCCGCCGAGGCGAAGGGGGCCGGGGAGACGGTCATCACCGAAGAGGTCACGGCAACGCAGCCCTGACACGCAGAGTTTTTCATCCGCAGATTCACGCAGATTCACGCAGATTTTAAATGACCATCCCGGTCTCCGCAGATCAACGTCGAACCCTGCTTCCCGAATCTGCGTCAATCTGTGTTAATCTGCGGATTAAATCGGCGTTTCGTTAGGCTCTCGCTGGCCGCCGCCGTCTTGCTGCTGGCCGCCGGATTGCTTGGCGCCGCCGCGTACGAGTATTTCTCGAGAGGCCCGCTCTCGCCGAGGGGCGGCTTCTATTTCTTCGGCGAGCATATCATTCCCGTGCCGCTCTTCAGGCAATCCGACGACCGCTGGCGGCACGATTATCTCGGCGCGACCGACGGCACGCTGGGAGCCCAGGGTTGCGCGATCTCCTCGGTCGCCATGGTGCTGGAATACTACGGCATCGACACCGACCCACAGCGTTTGAACTGGTTCCTGCAAAAGCACGAAGGCTACACGCAACAAGGCTGGCTCTATTGGGAGAAAGCCGCCCTGGTCGCGCCCGACCGTGTAAAACACGTCTATGAGGACCTCCCCTCCTATTACCTCATCGACGCGAATCTCATCAGGCGGAACCCAGTCATCGTGCGTCTCCATCTTCCGAATGGAATGACCCATTTTGTTGTAATCTGCGGCAAACGCGGCTTCGACTATCTCATCCGGGACCCCGGCGCGGGCGCGGGAAAAGGCATCTATCCCTTAAAAGAGATCGGCAGCAAAATCGAAGCGCTCCGGTATTATAAGAAGCTATGAAGCCGCCTCCACAACGCCAAGGCTTCCGCCAAACCAGAATATTTATGGCAAGACTGCGTCAAATAGCGTTGTAGAATGCGTTTCATGAACCATACCACATCCGTTTCACCCAGATTAAGCCGGCAGCAAGTCGATTCCTTCCGCCGGGAGGGTTACCGGCTCCATGACGAACCGATCTTCCCGCAGGCGAAATTCGACAAGCTGGCCGCGCACTTCGAAGCCAGGCTCGCGGCGCTGCCGGCCGGAGAACGCCCGGAGAACATGGACGTGCCGCACTTCACCGACCCGGCATTGTTCGAGTGGCTGTTCGCGGATGAGGTGCTCGATTTGGTGGAGCCGATCATCGGGCCGGACATCGCGCTGTTTTCGAGCCATTTTATCTGCAAGCCGAAGGGCAATGGAAAGCGCGTGCCGTGGCATGAAGATTCATCGTACTGGAAGGGGATGCTCGATCCGATGGAGGTGGTCACCATCTGGCTGGCGATCGACCCGTCCACGGAAGAGAACGGATGCATGAAGGTCATCCCGCGCATGCTTGAAGGCTATTCCGAAACCGTGCCGGTGGATCTGGCGACAAATGTCTTCGCCAGCGAGATCAAGCGGCACCTCTTCGATGCCACGAAAGCGGTCTCCTGCGTGCTCCAGCCAAACCACGCGAGCCTGCACGATGGCCGGCTCATCCACGGCAGCGAACCGAACCTGAGCAACAAGCGGCGTTGCGGTTATACGATGCGCTACATGAGCACGCGCGTCCGCCTCAACCACGAGAAAGTCGGCTCATGGCATCAGATTTATCTGGCGCGCGGGCAGGACCATGCCGGCAATGTTTATGCCGACCCCGACAAAAGCTACGACGACCTCCTGCCGAACCGGATGAAGGTTGGCAAGAGCGCGCACTGACAAATCAGGCGCTCGGGCTCTACGGCGCGATGGCATGGACCGCGTCGAGGCCCGGCAGTCCCCACTCGCGCCACTTTTTCTGGTATTCGCTCCAGGGGAGCAGGACGTAGCGCGGATGCTCGCCGGCGCGCAGCCAGCGGATGATTTCCACCAGGTTCTCTTCGGCCATGGTCGTGCATCCGGAGGTGGGCCGCGTGACGCCGCGCCTTATATGGAAGAAGATGGCGCTCCCAGCGCCCGGCAGCGGCGGATCGGCATTATGCCGAATCTCGATGAGCCAGCGGTACGCGAAATCTTTCTGCCGCATCTTTGCCTTCTCGAACCACGGCGGCGGGTTTTTTGGATCGATCGTCACGAACCGGTTGTAATCGGGTGAACTGGAGTCATCCACCCAGGCGTCCGCGTCCGTGACCTGGTGGAAAGGATAGTCGGCGCCGCCGGGCAGTTTCGCGTCGTAGCTATAGATCTTCCCCACGTCGAAAACGCCGGCTGGAGCGCGCCAATCCCGCTCGACCTTTTTCAGGCCCGGCTCGTCCGCGCCCCTGACTCCCCTGCCCCAGGCCAGGCCGTTCTTGCCGTAGAGGACGGGAATAACCCCCGAAACTGGCTTCCATCCGCCGCCGGAACGTTCGAAGAGTTGCAGTTTGCCGGCGGATGAATTCCAGCCGGGGGCGATGCTCACGATAAGCTGGCCCGCGTCGGTGTCGGAGCCGCGCGCGGTGAGCGCGGTCGCAAGGGCAAGGGCCAGAAGGATGTGTAACGCGCGTTTCGCGGAGATTATTTCGTGCTTTCCCATTTCGTGGAATGGAGTTGCAGCTTGGGGTGCGAGACGAGCAGGTGCCAGACGACGGCCTGGAAGGCTTCCGAGTGCGGAGTGGTGTGCGCGGGATTCACGGTGGGGATGATGACGCACACGCGAGCCACGCGCGCGGTGTAGCCGCCGTCGCGCCCGACGATGCCGAGAACGGGGGCGCCCACCTCACCGGCCAACTCGAGGGCTTTGACGAGGTTCGGGCTGACATTCTTTTCAAGATTCCCGCCGCCGACCGACAGGATGAGCAATGCGTCTTTCGCGTTCAAGCGGCTGCCTCGCAGCCACTCGGCGAAAACGGTCGGCCATCCCTCGTCGTTGGTTCGCGCGGTCAATTCGGAAACGTTGTCGGTGGGAGCATACGCCTCGATGCCGCAGATTTTCCGGAAGTCATTGACCGCGTGCGAGGCGCTTCCCGCGCTGCCGCCGACGCCGAGTATAAAGAGCCGTCCGCCGCGCGACCTCACATCGGCGAGTTGCTCGGCGAGCCTTTCAATGAGTTCCGGGTCCAATCGGTCGATGATGGCGTGGATTTCGCGGAGGTATTCCTGGGTGAAGCTCATAGGTTTTGAGTGTGGAGAAACTTTTCGAATTCTTCCAGGCCGGCCTGCGAGCCGATCTCATAAAAGCGCTCGGATACCTCGCAGCCCGCGAGCTGGTTCCTGGCGACGAGACTCGCCAGCACATCGGCAAGATCGCAGAATACTCCGGGAATAAAACCCTCGAAGGCGGCGGGAGTAAGAATGCTCAAGCCGTAGTCGATGTGCCGCATCTCGGGCAGACGCCGCTTCTTGTCGTAGAGGACGATGCGGTTTTCCTGGTAGAAGACGTTGCTCGTGTCCCAGCGGTTTTCATTGGGGAAAACCGTCATCATCGCGGCCTTGCCGCCGAGCGCGAAGGCGTCGGCCACCAGGCGGAAATCGACGGGCAGGTAGGAGTCTCCGTAGAGGACAAAGAACGTTTCGCCCAGGAGCGGCAAGGCTTTCAGGATGGCTCCGCCGGTGCCGAGAAGGACCGGGCCGTCAAAGGAATAGTCGAGATGAACGCCGCACCCGGAGCCATCGCGAAATTCTTCGCGGATCATTTCCCCGAGATGCCCGGCGCATAACACGGCGCGCCGGATGCCTTGGGAGCGGAGCAGAGCCAACTGATGCGACAAAAAGGGGCGGCCGTTGACGCTCACGAGAGACTTGGGAATTTTTTCGGTCAATGGCAGGAGTCTCGTGGCGAGTCCGCCGGCGAGGATGGCAACGGGAATATCAAGCATGACTCTCTTATGACCCTCCTTAATGAGCATCCCAAAAGCAAGTCGCGGCATGGCCGTGGCCAGACCTTGCAATGGCGCATGAAAGCACGGAGTCTGCGGCTGGATGGCAAGACTGCTTCAAATATTCAACCGTTACCTCGCCTTTGGAGGAGAAGAAAAGACCACCATTCGCCTTGAGGAAGTGGCAGGGAAAGATTTTCAGATCCGGAACTGTCTTTTTCACAGCGCGGATTGGAAAGGGAGCCAGGCGCCGGCGCTCTGGAAACAGGCGATTTGGACATTGTACAATCCAGCGTCGATCTCTACCTTGCGGCGCATTCAATCCGAATACCAAGCCGAGGCGTGGGTTGTCCATAACGTTTTTCCGGTCGGTTCCGCGGGAATTTATCGCGAAGCGCTTCGCAGGAGGATTCCGATCATCTACTTCATCCATAATTTTCGCCCATTCTCGGTGAACGCAACCTTGTGGGTAAAGGGAAAGGTCAACCCTGCCGCGCTGCGCGGGAACATGTGGCCCGAAATTGTGAATGCCTCCTGGCAGCACTCCCTATTGAAATCGGCGGTCATGGGCGCGGCATTGAAAACAGCGTTTAAACTCCGTTGGTTCGACTCGATAAAGGCCTGGATCGCCTGCTCGGATTTCATGCGGACGAAATTCGCGGAAGCCGGCATCCCGCAAGAGTCCATTTTCACTTTGCGGCATGCCTACAAGCCGATGCCGTGGGTCGAACCGGCGCCGGAAGGCGACTTCTACTTCTTCATAGGCAGGCTCGATGAACAGAAGGGTATCGGGACGCTCTTGAAAGCGTGGGATATTCTCGAGGCCCGTCTTGGCGGGAAAGCTCCGAGGCTGGTGATCACGGGGAGCGGCGGTCTCGTGGAGCTTTGTCAAAGAGCGGCGCTGGAAAACGACCGGGTGGAGTACGTCGGAATAATCGGCGAGGAGCGAAAGGCTTCCCTGCTGGCGGCCTGCCGCGGGGTCGTGGTCCCCGCCGTCGGGTGGGAAGCGTTGGGCATCACCCCCTTTGAGGCCTACGACAATTCAAGACCGGTGCTGGCCGCTTCCATCGGCGGATTGACCGAGAGCGTCGCACAGGGACAAACGGGTCTGCTCCACGAGGCGGGAAACGCCGCGCAACTGGCGGACCAGGTGCTCGAACTGGAGCAGGATGCGGCCCGGCGGCGTGAGATGGGGCGGCGGGGCCGCGAATGGCTGGTCGCGACCATGGATGAAGGGGCGTGGCGGAGCCAGTTCAGGAAGGCTGTTGAATTTGCGATTTCGCGCAGGTAGAGCGGCGTCGGAGTTCGACAGGTTGATGGGAAGTCATCGTTTGCGCGGCCCGCCCATTGGCGATAGCTTGCTCCCGCATGTCAGATCCCGTTCCACAGCCAGCACTCCCAGGCACGCAGGGCGCCAGGCAGTTGGAGTGGCGCCGAAATGAACCCATGGCCGTCCCCGAGGACCGCCTTTGGATCGGCGGGTTTACCGCGGCGGGGCTTCTTCTATCTGTTTTGTTAGGCTATCTCATAGGCAACGGCTACCTATTCGTTCCGCTCCTTGTGCTCGCATGCCTGGTTTGCCTGGGCATCAAGGCGACCGTCGCGCCGCAGACTCGCGCCGAAGTGTTCATTCTGGCATTCCTCATTTTCGGCTACATCGTCGGGGGTCGCGGGTTTGCGGGCATAAAACTAGTCCCTGGGTTGCCGCTCTTCTTCGGGGAGGTCGGGATGGCCGCCTGCGTAAGTTTCTACGCGATGCGCAATGCCTTCGTCAAACAGAACCCAATTCCTCCCGGCGCTCTCAGTCACACGATTTTAATCTTCCTGTTGTTCGGGTTGGTGCGTTTCGCGGTGGATGTCCGCGCTTACGGGGAGCTTGCCGCCAGGGACTTCGCGGCTGTTTATTACGCGGTTTTCTTTTTCCTGGGTTTCTCCGCGAGCCAGCACTTACCCTCCCGCAAGTTCCTGGAAAACACGCTGTTCGCCGCGATGCTGTTGCTGATCCCGATCGAACCTATCGTATATTTCGCCCAGAGCGTTTTTATGCGTCTCACCATCCAGGGGGTGCCGCTTATCTCCCCGGTTGGGGATCTCATATCCTCGTTTCTTTGCTGGGGGGGAGTTTGGTGTTTCCTCCGCGGCGGAACCAGCAAGCATCCCATCGTTCTTGGAATCCTGTCGATGGTCATGCTGGCGCTCATGCTTTATTCGGGATGCCGGGCAGCCTATGTTGGGGCAGTGTTCGTATGCATGCTTCTACTTGTGGCGCGGCAGTATAAGTGGCTCGCCATCCAGGCAAGCGCGATGCTGATGGCCTTTATTTTCGTATTCTCCCTTGTGGGCTTCGGCCATGGCTATGGCTTTTACGAAGCAGTGAAGCGTTCACAGGGCAGCCAGGATTATTCGAGTGGAAACAATCAGTTCAGGCTGGTTTGGTGGCGCACCGTTCTCGATGACACGCGGCGGGACTCTCCCATCTTCGGCATGGGATTCGGATACGACCTCGCGGCGGGCTTTTTGCGGGCTTATTCGGATAAAGTAGATTCCGCACACTTCGAAGCACGAAGCCCGCACAATTATTTTGTGACCATTTATGGACGCATGGGAGCGGCCGGCGAGTCTGTCTGGCTCGTCCTCGTTTTTCTCATTGGGAAGAACGCGCTGGAGTCGGCGTATAACGTGCGGCGCGGCCGGCAGGAGCTAGCCGATCTCGCCCCTTGGGCCGGAGTGGCCATGCTTCTGGGCGCCGGCACGTTCGGAGTGGTGCTCGAGGGGCCGATGGGCGCCATTCCCTTTTGGTGCGCCTTGGGCATGGCCATGGAGCGGAAGAGCCGCGCCGAGGCTGAACGGCGCGCGAGGATTCGCGAGCCGCATCTCGACGCGCTCGAAGGAGGCCGCCTCGAGCGGGAAATGTTGACGGGATCGCGCGCGGATCCCGCCGCCTGGTTTTCGTGATTAGCGTCGTTACACCAAGTTTTCGCCAACTCGACTGGTTGAAGCTCTGCGTGGCATCGGTCGCCGACCAGGAAGGCCCGGCTTTCGAACACATCGTTCAGGATGCCGGGACAGGCGGCGAATTGGAAGCGTGGGCCCGGACCCAGCCCGGGCTGAGATTCTTTTCGGAAGAGGACGGCGGTATGTACGACGCGATCAACAGGGGCTTGAGACGGGCGCAAGGAGAGATCTGCGCTTACCTCAATTGCGACGAACAATATCTCCCCGGAGCGCTGGCCCAGGTGGATCTATTCTTCCGCGCGCATCCGGATATCGACGTTCTCTTCGGGGATGCGATTCTTCTCGATTCGGACGGTCTCCCGCTTTCCTACCGGAGAATCGTGCTGCCGAGCCTCCTCCATACAAAACTCGCTCATCTCGGCACGCTGACCTGCGCGACCTTCTTCCGGCGAAGCATCCTGGAGCGAGGCATTTATTTCCGCCCCGAATGGAAAGCCATCGGGGATGGTGTCTGGATGCAGGAACTTCTCGGGACCGGGACCCGGATGGCAACCCTGCGCCGGCCCCTGGCGGCCTTTACCTTCACGGGCGCCAACCTTGGCGGCACCGAAGAGGCGCGCCGGGAAGCCGAAGCGTGGCGGCGAGAGAACTCCTCCTGGAGCGATTGCTTGCGGACGCCCGCGATCGTGATGCACCGCATGAGAAAGTTCTTCGCGCGCGCCTACCGCAGACGTTCGTTCGAGCTGGAGATCTACACCCTGCGATCTCCCGCCAAAAGAGAGCGAATCGCCGCAAAAGGCATCAGTTGCTTGTGGCCCGCTCCCGGAAGCCGCCGGAGTTACCCATAGGTGATCCAGGCATGTGCCGCCGGCACGCCCGGCGCCGCGTGCTTTACGATGGAAATGCAATCAAAAGCGGATAGTCTCCGCAGAGATGGGATTGTTCCAAAAGCTGGAAAAATATTGCCTGGCGGCGGTGAAGCTCAAGTCTCCCAATCTGCAAGGTTTGCCGATCATTCCCAAGTCGATGTTGAACCCCGCTCCGCACAACCGCGAGTCCTATAATCAATTCGTCTTGTGGATCCACCGGCTCGGGCTGGATAAAGCCGATTGCATCCTTGACGTGGGTGCAAACCACGGAGACTTCTCGATGGCGGCGACGCGATGTTTTCCCCAGGCGAATGTCGTTCTTTTCGAGCCATTGCCCGCTCTCCAGGCGGCCTTGCAGCGCCGTTGCGAGCAAAGCGGGGGCCGCTGGACTCTGGCGCCCATTGCGCTCGGCCGCCGGCGGGGTGAAACGCAGATTCATTTTGCCACGGCTCAGGACGGAATCGGGAGCCTGCTGGGGTTCAGCCCCGAGTACCGCGCGCAGAATCCCGGCATCGGCGCCGTGTACACGCTTCAATGCACGGTGGAGACATTGGATGATCTTGCAATGGAGAAGGAGTGGCGCCGGATCGATCTTCTAAAAATCGATGTTGAAGGGTTCGAGGCCGAAGTGACGGCAGGAGGAAGAGCGGCCCTGAGAATGACCCAGGGACTCATCCTCGAAATTTCTCTCGTGCGAAATTGGGAAAACGCCCTCGGTCATTTCAGGGAGATCATTAACACAGTGGTCGACGCGGGTCTCTGTCCAGTCGCGTTGATCCCGTCGTGGTTCTCGAGGGAAGAACCAGGGAGGCCTCTCGAGTTCAACCTGCTGGCAAGGCGCTTCGCTCCTTTGAACCTGTAAACCAGACCAGATGTCCCGCTTCCAGAATACGTTGCGCTCGATCGTGTGGAGTTACGGTTCATTGGTTGCGAACATCGTCTATTCACTCGCCTCGGTGCCTCTGGTGCTCTCTTATTTGTCCAAGGCGGAGTTCGGGTTATGGGTCTTGATATCCCAACTGGCTACCTACCTGGGATTGTTGGATTTCGGAACGTCTATGGCGGCGCCGCGCATTCTCATCGATTATAAGGATGGCTCTTCGCAGGAGGGATATGGGACGGCGTTGACGACGATGCTGGCGGTGTTCACCGCGGAAGCCACGGTGCTTTTGGCAGCCGGCTACGCTGGAGCGCCTCTTCTGGCCCGTCTTCTCGATATTCCCGCGTCTTTCCGGGGAGACTTCATCGTCTTGATGCGCTGGCAGGCTGCCCTACTGGCGATCGATTTCCTCATTCGCGTCCCGGCCTGCGTCCTCGTAGCCCACCAGCGGCTCGATATTCTGAACCATGCGCAGTGCGCCTATTTCGTTCTTGCCTTTTCCGCGCTCTGGGCCGCGTTAAGGTGGAAGTGGGGCATATACAGCTTGCTGGCCTCTTTCGCAGCGGGAGCCGTCATCAAAGACGCGGTAATAGTCCTGCCAGTCCTCTGGCTGAAATTGGCGCCGCCCCCGAGGCGCTGGGGTCCTCCGAGCCCGAGCCTCTTCCACGAACTGTTTACCCTGAGCAGGGACACTTTTCTTGCCTCCGGCAGCCGCCAGGCGATCGAAGCCGCGCCAACGGTGATCGTTTCCCGTCTTTTGGGCCTCGAAGCCGCCGCCACATGGACAGTCGGGACGCGGCTTTATGCGCTGGGCCTCGTGGCGACAAGGCGCGTTTCCGAAGCGGCTTCGCCCGCCCTTTCGGAAATGATTTACAGGGGTGAATCCGCGAAGCTCAAGGCCGCTTTTAGATCCGTTTCCTCTCTTACGCTCTGCCTCGCGGTGGCCGGCGCGGTATTTGTCGCGGTTTGCAACGGCCCGTTCATGGCGGTCTGGACGCATGGAAAAATCACCTGGCCCTTTAAGAACGACGTTCTTCTTGGTGTTTCGCTTCTTGTTTTCTCCGTCATCTATTGCTATGGCGGCCTCGTCTATGTGACAAAAAAGATTACACCCATGCAGTATCTGTTCATGGCCGAGGCAATCCTCGGCATCCTCCTAGCCGTCCTCCTCGCGCCTTCGATGCGGCTGGCTGGCGTCCTTGGAGCATTCATCCTCAGCGGCGCAACCGTCTCGTGCGGCTATCTCTTTTGGCGCGTCAAGCGCTACATGGCCATTTCGAGCCGTGAGCTTTTGGAATGGAACTTCTCCGCGGCCAAAGTTTTCCTTTGGCTGATCGTACCCGCATTGTTGTGCCTCGCGTTGGCTCGGATGCTCTCTCCGGCCTCGCTTCTGGCGGTGGGCGGAGTCTCCGTGGCCGTTGTCGGCGGCTTTGCGGTTCTTCGGTATGGAATTGACCCCGAGTTCCGGCCCCGCCTGCTGTCGATGGCGCCGAGACCGTTCCGCTATCTCCTGTCGGTTTGCGTTTTCAGCGGCCAAGAGCAATGGCAAGGGTTCCGACGATAGGCTTGCCCGTCGTGGCGCAACTTCTCCTGCCGGCCTTTGCGGCGTCCGCGCCCGGCCGCTATCTGCTCTCCCGCGTTGCGATTCCGGCGGACCTGAAGTATTCTCTTCCCGCAATCATTGGGTTGCGCGCTCGAACCATTCCGAAATAGACGAAGGCTTATTAAATGGAAGGCGAATCGTTTTCCCAATATGGTGAAGACAAGGGTGTCTGGGAATTCTTCCAACGGAAGAGAGACGGGTACTTCGTCGAAGTTGGCGCGCACCACCCGTCATTCCTTTCTCAATCCCTGCTCCTCGAGCGGAACGGCTGGCGGGGGGTTCTTATCGAACCGCTGCCGAACTTTTGCGACCTCTTGCGAGAGCAAAGACCCCGGTCACGGGTCGTGCAAGCAGCATGCGGCTCGCCCGCGAGACGCGGCATCCGCAAGTTTTATGTATCGAAAGACAAGGCCCTTTCATCGCTCGACAAAAATCTCATCCATCCCCAAGCCGTCTATGACGGCGACTTCGAAATAGAGGTGAGGACGCTGGATGATATCCTCGCCGAGTCCGGTGAGGCGCACATTGATTTTCTTTCCATCGATGTCGAAGGCAACGAATTGGATGTTCTCCACGGGTTTTCGCTGGGTTCCAAACGGCCGGGTCTTATCATTGTCGAGGACGTGCAGAGGAGGTTCTCCCTGCACTGGTATTTGGAGCGGAATGGCTATCGCCTGGTTCGGCGCACCGGTTGCAACAGTTGGTATGTCTCACAGGAGCGGGCAAAATCGCTTGCCACCCCGGTTCAGCGGCTGCGAATGATCGCGCGGCTTCACCTTGGCATGCCGATTCGACAGTTGCGCTTTCTCCGAAACAAATTGCGGGCCGGCTCGCCGGAATGCGAATCGAAATAACAGCGGATGCCGAAGCTTTCCCTAGTTATCTGCATCCATGGCGACCGCGATTTCCTGAGCCGTTTGCTCGCGCACTCGACCGGGTGCTATGACGAGCTTCTTGTCATCCACGACGGGCCGGATTTTCAAGATGTCGAGAGCCTCGTCAAATCGCGCGGCGGCCGTTTTTATTCGCGGCCCAGAAGCTTCTCCCAGGAAGCACTCCTGCCGTTCGCTTTGGAGAACGCCGCCCATGACTGGATTATCCGATTTGACGCCGATGAATTTCCGAGTTCAGAATTGCGATCCTGGCTTCTCGATTTCCGCCAGTCCGCGCCGCCCCAAAACGTTGCTTGCTACCGGTGCGTCGTACCAATGTGGGATGGGCGCAAAACCTTGACGAAACGCTGGCCCAACCGGCTCTTCCTGGTTGACAGGCGCCGCGCCAGGGTCATAGGGATGCCCGAGATGGGTATTATTCCGGATGGGTCCCGGGTAACGGTTCCACTGATACTGCATCACCAACCGGCCCGCCGATCACACGGGCTCTCCAATATTTTGCGCGAGCCCAGAGCGATCGCATATCGAAAGTTGATCGCGCAATCCCTGCTCGCCCCTCCCCTTAGCCTTAACTGCTGGCGCTATACGGATCAAGGGTGGCCTGGGACTTGGTCGGCCGCGGCGCGGCGCCCCCTTTTCACGGGTATACGGCACTTGTTTGAACTTCCCGTGCGGCAGTTCGCTTCCATGATCCGCGCGGGCGAGTGGCCCCGCCCCTCCGGGTTTCTGCACGCGGGCATCTTTCACTTCCTGACTTGCCTCGAGGTTTGGAAGTTGAGGCGGGCACAGAGGCAAACCGAAGAGCCCCCCGTATCAGCGCAGGAAAAATAGAAGGATTCCGTACGCGCTAGCTCTCCTCCATCCGAGCCATCAGGTAACTGCCCACCGACGAGGTGGAATGGTTTTGAGAGCCAAAGCTTCGGAGCTTTTTCCCCCATTCGATGAGATCCGCCCTGTTTTTGAGCGCATCCGTCATTCGGCGGGCCAGGTCTCCCTCGACTTCGTCCTCATAGAGCAGGCAGGTTTGACGATCCACCAGATCGCTTTCCACGCGCAGGTGATTGGTATTCAAAACGGGAACCGACTGCATCAGCATCGCTTCGTAATGGCGAAATCCATGATAACCGTACCCGGATGGCGAAAGCGTCAAGACGGCCTGGCCCATTCGCGCCACAAATTCAGGAAAGGAGATTCGCTCTTTCGGATGGTCGATCGAAACACCCTGCCCGGCCAGCACGGCCAGTTCCCTCAAGGCACGCCGGCGGGCATCCGAGTTGATGCTCGCGCAGTAGAAAATGTCCGTCTTTTTTTCGAGGAGGCTGGAATAATTTTCCTCAAAAACCCAGTAGGGCAGGAACTGGACCTTAAAGGGAAAGTTCGCGGATGGGTTTGGTTTAAAATTGGCTTTAAAGTAGATATCCGCTCCCAACGCGGTCGGGATCTCCGGGTAAATGTCCGTCGAATCGTACCGGTCGAGAAACGCGATCCTTGGTTTTTTCCCGAAAAGCCCCAAAAGGTGAATTTTTATTTGAAGGGAGAGGACCGCACGAATAAGACGCCGGATCTGCTTTTTGACTCGGGATTGATCGTGGGGCCAGGAGAGTTTTGCCGCTGGCAGAATGACAAGATCGTATCGCCCGGTTGCCAGCCGATTGAATGCCCTCAGAATCTTTTCGACAAGGCTGGCGAAGGACTCGGCCGCATCGGGAGAACCCGGCGTTATGCTCGGTCCCGTGCTGATAAAATCCGTGTTCACATCGGAACAGTTCTTCAACAAATTGTCCTGGCATACGACCAGCGCACGTCGAATGGGCATGATGGGATGCTCCTGAACCCCGAGGGCAAAGGATACTTTACAAACCTGAAAAAGAGTAAAGGCGTTTATTTTTCTTGCTCTTGAGAGAGCACTTCCCAATTTACACCTGAAATGAATCGAGAACTCACCGTAGTGTGCGGCGCCGGGGGATTTATCGGCGGCCACCTCACAGGCGAACTGCTAAGGGCCGGCCGTGCGGTCCGCGCGGTGGATCACAGACCGTTGAGCGAATGGCGCCAATGTTTCCCGGACGCCGAAAACAAGGCGGTCAATCTGGGGAAAAAGGGATCCTGTTCCCGGGCGTTGCGTGGCGCGAGGCTTGTCTACAATCTCGCCTCCGACATGGGCGGAATGGGTTTCATCGAGAACAACAAGGCGCTTTGCATGCTCAACGTGCTCATCAACACAAACCTTCTGGTGGCCGCCCGTGAAGAGGGGGTCGAGCGGTTTTTCTTCTCTTCATCGGCGTGCGTTTATGCCGCCTCCAAGCAAGTCTCGCCGGAGATCACCGGACTGAGGGAGGAAGACGCGTATCCGGCCATGCCGGAAGACGGTTATGGCTGGGAAAAGCTGTTCAGCGAAAGAATGTGCAGGCATTTCACGGAGGATTTCGGCCTGGAAACCCGCGTTGCCCGCTATCATAATGTCTACGGTCCCCACGGCCCCTATGACGGCGGCAGGGAGAAGGCGCCCGCGGCGATCTGCCGCAAAGTGATCGCGGCAAAACTGGCCGGCAAGCACGAGATCGAGATTTGGGGAGATGGCCGGCAAACCCGCAGCTTCATGTATATCGACGATTGCCTGGAGGGGACGCAAAGGATCATGGATTCCGATTTCAATGAACCGCTCAACCTGGGCAGCAGCGAACTGGTCAGCATCGATCAACTTGTCGACATCGTCGAAGAAATCGCTGGAATCCAGCTCGTCCGCACCTACGACACCTCGGCCCCCAGGGGCGTCGCCGGCCGCAACAGCGACAATACGCTGATCCAGAAGCTCTTCGGGTGGCAGCCAGGCGTCTCTTTGCGCGAGGGGATGGAGAAGACTTATAGCTGGATTCACGAGCGCATGGCCGCCGGTGTCCGGCAGGCGGCGTGAATATCCGGCGGGTCAATGTCCTGGGCGTGGGCATCAGCGTGCTGAACCTGGAGAGCGCCCGCCGCGCCGTCATGGAAGCTCTCGAAGGCGGGACGAAAGGATATATCTGCGTGACAGGCGTCCACGGCGTTTCCGAAGCGCAGGAGGACGCCGCCTTTCGCTCGATCCTGAACCGGGCCTTCCTGTGCGTGCCCGACGGCATGCCGATGGTATGGGCCGGAAAGGCCGCCGGATTTGCGGAAATGGGAAGGGTTTACGGCCCCGACTTGATGCGGGAGGTATGCCAATCCACCGCCGCGACAGGCCATTCCCATTTCCTGCTCGGCGGCGGCGCCGGCGTCGCCGAAGAACTCAAGGGCCGCCTCGAACGGCGCTTTCCAGGCATTCGCGTGGCCGGCGCCTTCACTCCTCCGTTCCGCCCGATGAATGAAGAGGAGGAGCAGCGCCTCATAGCGATGGTGCGCGACTGCAAACCGAGCATTGTCTGGATCGGATTGAGCACCCCGAAACAGGAAAGATTCATGGCGGCGTATCTCGAAAGACTCGATGCCACCCTTTTGTGCGGCGTGGGGGCGGCCTTCGACTTTTTCACCGGGCGGGTGAAGCAGGCGCCCTTCTGGGTCCAGCGCAGCGGTTTGGAATGGCTCTTTCGCCTGTGCCAGGAACCCAGGCGTCTCTGGCGCCGTTATTTCAGGAATAACCCGCGCTTTGTTTTCCGAATCCTCTGCCAGGCCGCGGGCATCCACAAGTACCCGCTGGAGTAAGGCGGCAAAAAAACAAATTGCATTCGAGACGCCTGCCCCTATTTTTGAACCGATCCAGGGAAAGCATTTATGGCCGACGTAGCGAACAAATATCCGGAAAACGTAACAGGGAAATTCTATGTCGATGACCAGTGCATCGATTGCGACCTCTGCCGGGAGACCGCTCCCGCGAACTTTACCCGCAACGACGACGGCGGCCACTCCTACGTTTACAAGCAACCCGAAACGCCCGAGGAAGAGGCGCTCAGCAAGGATGCGATGGAAGGCTGCCCGGTCGAGGCGATCGGCTCGGACGGCGAATAGAGCCAGCTGCGCCGCGCTCTTGCGTGGAGGAGCCATGGATTCACGACTGCTCAACCAGGTCCTGGCCGAGTGGCGCGGTCTTCGCGAACCTTCCACGCCGCCGGATCGCGGACGCGCCGTCTCCGTCGCGATGGAGGAAGTCATGCGCCGCCTGGGCCTCGCGGACAGACTGCACGAAGCCCAGGTGCTCGGCGCCTGGAAAGAGATCGTCGGGGATTTTCTGGCGGCCCATTCCTGCCCGAGCGCCCTGCGGGAAGGCGTGCTTTACGTCCAGGTGCTGCAACCTTCGGTGCACTTTGAACTCGACCGCAATCACAAAAAGCAGGTTTTGCAGCGGCTCAAGGATCGATTCGGCGCGGGAGTCATCCGCAAGATCCAATTCCGCGTGGGATAACCCGTTATCGAATGACCCCGGACTTCGATGGCGACGCTATTTTAATCGAGAAGCTCGAAATCGCGGCGCGCGTGGGAACGACCGAAGAAGAACGGGCGTGGCCCCAACCGCTGACGATCACGCTTTCGCTTTGGCCAAAGAGCGGTTTTTCCGGCATCGGGGACCAGATCGAGAGAACGGTGAATTATGCGACGGTCTGCGAGGTGATACGGAGCGTCACAGCCGCCCGGCCGCGCCATTTGATCGAGACGCTGGCCGAGGAGGTGGCGGCGGCGCTCATGGATCAATTTCCCCTTGCCGCCGTGGAGCTGGAGTTGAGGAAATATATCCTTCCAGGCACGGAATACGTCGGTGTGAGGATTCGACGGGGAGGATGAAACTGGCTTTGGCAATATAGACACAGGCAGGGTTGACCCCAGCGTCTTTTTCCCAAATGCCCATTATCGAAATCGCCACCTTCATTTCCGCTCCGATTGAGCGTGTTTTCGATTTGGCTCGCAGCATAGATTTGCACACCCACTCTGCTTCAAGCACTGGCGAGAGTGCGGTTTCTGGCGTCACCTCCGGCCTCATCGGCCCCGGCCAGGAGGTAACATGGCGCGCGCGACACTTTGGCGTCTGGCAGACGCTCAGGGTTCGCATAACTGCGTTCGAACGTCCCACCCATTTCACCGACACGATGCTTTGCGGCGCGTTTCGCCGTATGGAACATGATCACTATTTTGAGCCATTTTCCGATGGGACCACCATGCGCGACGTCTTTAACTACGAGTCGCCGCTCGGTATAGTTGGGCGATGTGCCGACTTTCTCTTCCTCGAGCGGTACATGCGGTCATTCCTAATGGAGCGCAATCGTGTTATCAAGGCTGCAGCGGAGTCGCATGCTTGGTTGCAATATATTCCTAAAAATTAACCAAGTGAGAAGCCTTGTCACATTCGGCCTTCCAAAGGTTTTGACGCGAATATTGACATCCCGGAAATGATGGTATTACCTGAAGTATTACGATGAAGACCGTGACACTCAAAATCCCTGACAGCCTTGATGTGAAAATCCGGCGCGCAGTCGCCCGGCGCAAAGAAACCTTCTCCGATCTCGCCCGGCGCGCCCTCGCACGCGAGATCGAGGAGGATAGCGGCGATTTCGCGCGACTGGCAGCGCCCTATCGCGGAATGTTTGAAGGCCCTCGCGATCTTTCCAGCCGTGAGGGTTATGGAGATCAAAACCATCGTTGATGCCGGTCCCTTGATCGGCTGGTTCAATGCCACCGATCAATGGCACCAATGGAGCGTGTCGGTGCTCTCCGCACGACGCGGCCCGCTGCACACCACGGAGATCGTGCTGGGCGAAGCGTGCTGGCATCTCGGTGGAAACACGCAACCGGTTCACGCGCTTCTCGATCTGGTAAGAAAACGCGCGCTGGTGCTGGCGCGACCGTGGCCCGATCATCTCTCGGAAACACAGCAGGTGATGCTCAAATACCCATCGATGGACGCCGCCGACGCCTCGCTCGTGTCCCTCGCCGAGATGTCGCCAAAAGCAGCGCTCGTAACCACGGATCGGCGCGATTTCCAACCGTGCCGCGGCCTGCGCAATCGCGCCCTTAAGCTAATTCTCCCTGAATGAACGGCCATCGGCAACATCGACAAATGAATGACCCCCATCGTCTCCAGAGGAAAGGTGAGTGATATTTCGATCCGTCAGGCAGGGATTGCGGACGCGCAACATATTGTGGCTGTGCTGCGTGAGGCGGCATCCTGGCTTGATCAGCGGGGGATATCGATGTGGCGTGAGGAGATTATGCCTGATCGTATTATTGCGGAGATCTCCAGCGGTCTATTTTTTGTTGCCCAGTGCTCCGGCGAGATCGCCGGCACCCTCAAGTTTCAACTCGAGGACAAACAATTCTGGCCGGATGTGCCACAGGATGACTCGGCCTTTGTGCACCGGCTTGCGGTGCTGCGCCGTTTTGCGGGCGGCACAGTTTCCAGGGCTTTGTTGCAGTGGGCGGTTGAACGTGCCAGAGGCTTGGGCAGACAATTCTTGCGCCTCGATTGCGAGACATCGCGACCACGACTTCGGACGTTTTTACGAACGTTTTGGTTTCCGGCATCACAGCGACCGGCAGGTCGGGGGATATTTTGTTGCCCGTTACGAATACCCGCTCGTTAAGGAGGCATAGCCAACAGAGGATCGCGCCGCGTTCACTCTTCCACGTCGAAAGTAGAGACTGCTTCCTGGCTCATCGATGCGGCTTTTACCTGCCAGTGTCCGGAGGAGAGACGCCAAAAGACCCGCCCATCCCGCCCCGGGCTTAGCTTTTGGCCGTTTACGAACCAATCCACCGGGACGCCCGCCTCCGCGTTCGAGACGAATTCGACCATTTGCTGGGACCGTGGAAGCGTGTCGTCCACCTGGTATGTCGCGTTCGGCTTCGGGTTGTTGATTGCCAGTTTCGCGTTGGAGGCCGGGACCGCGTCCAGCCAGTTGAACGGGCTGTGGCACCATGCCGCGTATTCGGCCGGAAGAAGGAGCCGCGTCTTGCCGCCGGCCTCGATGAACCAGCTGGAGGAATCGCCGGCAGGCTCGGTTCCCTTGAGGAAAAGTTCGGAGATTGTTTCTCCGCTTTGGCTCGAAGGCAAAAGGCCCGTGAGTTTGCATATCGCGACCCGCGCCAGCTTGTCGCTTACCCTGGGAGGATCCACCGGGCGGTCTGTCAGCAACAGGTAACGCATCATCGCGGCCCAAAGCGGGGCGGCGGAGCCGATGGAAGGAAGTTCGCGCATCGGCCGGCCATCGGCGTTGCCCGTCCAGACGGCCACGGTGTGATCCTTGTTGAAGCCGACGGCCCAGCCATCCCGGAAACCGCTGCTGGTGCCGGTCTTCGCGGCGACGCGCACGGGGAAGGCGAGGGGCGATTTCGGGCCGAAGGTTTTCTCCCGGGCGTCGTTGTCGCAAAGAATATCGGTGATGATCTCGGCGGCCTCGGGGGACGCGGCGAAGGCGACCGGATTATGCGTCGAGGCGAGGAGCGCCGGGGCTGTCGCACTCCCCTTTCGCGCAAGCCCGGCATAGGCGCCCGCCAGATCGAGCAGGCGGATTTCCGCGTTGCCAAGGATGAACCCCGCTCCGCATTCGTCCAGCCCTTGCGGAAAGTGGAATCCCCAGGTTTCCAGCCCGTCAAACGCTCGGCGCGCGCCGAGTCTGCTGAGGGCGACGACGGCGGGGACATTGAGGGAGTTGCCGAGAGCCTCGCGGACTCGCACGGGACCCAGGAAGCGGTTGTCATAGTCCCGCGGATCGTAATCGCGGTAAGCTTCCGAGATGGCGTCCGGCGTGTCCGGCAGCAGAGTGGCCGCGGTCAGGATATGCCGGTCGATCGCGGCGAGATAGAGGAAGGGCTTGAGCGTGGAACCGCAACTCCGCGGGGTGAGCGCGCCGTTGGTTTGATTTTCCCGATAGTCGGGCGAGCCGGCCATGGCCCGGACTGCCCCGGTACTGTTCTCGATCACGACGAGAGCCGCGTCCGTCACGTCGAAACGATTCAAGGAATGGATGCGTTCCCGGACCATGAGTTCCGCGGTGCGCTGCAAGTCGAGGTCGAGCGTTGTCCTTACCCTTCCGGCGAGACCCGGCCATCGGGCCCGGATCGCGTCCGTGAAGTGAGGGGCCAGGTTCACCGGCTCGATGTGTTGAATCTCCGGCGGAGACGCCGCGAGCGCCGCCCTCTGCTCCGGCGTGACGATGCGCAGCCGTTCCAGCCTCGCCAGGGAGTTCTCGTATTTGCGCGCCGCCTCGGCCGGGAAGCGCCACGGATTCAACCGGCTCGGCGACTGGGGGAGCCCGGCGAGAAAGACGGCTTCCGCCAGGGTGAGATCGCGGGCGGATTTACCGAAACACGCCCGGGAGGCGGCCTCGGGGCCGAGGCGGCGATTGCCGTAGTCCGCCCGGTTCAGATATTCCGCGAGGATTCTCTCCTTGCTCCATGCGCGTTCCAGTTTCCACGCGAGCAGGCTTTCGCGGATCTTGGCGCGCCACGATTTGCCGGTGCGGCCCGTGGCGATCTTGACCAATTGTTGGGTGATGGTCGAGCCGCCGGCGGCGATGCGCCCGGACTCCACATCGTGGAGAACGGCGGCGGCTGTCGCGCGGAAATCGACAGCGCCATGCTCGTAAAAACGGCGGTCCTCGAGGGCGACGGTCACCGCGGGCAGCCAGCGCCCCATTTGATCGAGCGGGACCGGCTCCTGGACGCGGGCCTCTCTCGAGGCCAGCTCGGCGATGACGCGGCCGCGGTAGTCGAGCAGTGTCAGCGTGCCCGCGGCCGGCCGGCTCAGGTCATCAGGCAATGGCAGCCGCCAAAACCAGCACCCGAGCGAAAGAACGAAGGCAAAGCCGAGGCCTATCCACGCGCGGCGCGGCCAGGACTTTGAACGCTTCTCAGTATCGGAGTAACCGGTTATCAAAATACTTTGACTCTCCTATCCACCGTGCTACAACTCCAAACAGTTCTTTGCGAGTTTAGTCAAAGCGGGTGGATACGAGGAATTCCGTGAAAACCGGAAGCAGTTGCGCTGCTGTAACTGGATACGACTTCCCAAAATGCCAATCGCCGGGCGACCGGCGGTGAAGGCGGGAAGAAGGCAAAGCCAGGAGTCAGAACATTCGTCCCACACGCTCTCATTCGGGCCGCCGTGTGTACGGACGGCTCGAAAAAACTTCTTCGCGAAAAGAGGAGAATGAGGGATCAGCCTGCTCGTGGCAGCGCGTTAGCGCCGCCTCGTGTGCTGGTCTCTTCATGCCAGAAAGAGACCACACATGAAAAGATTGCTCACCATCGCAGCGGCGTTCTTCGCCGTTTGCGCCGCCGTTTACGCCGATACTTCCTATTTGCTCTTCCAGGGCCCATTCGGGTCGGGCGGAGCGGAGGAAACCTTTAAGTTCCAGGTCACGTATTCGACCGGATCATTGGTCACGGGACAGGATTTGCTGAATTACATCCTGGGGACGCCCGCAAGCAACGGCACCTACACCGACGCGTACGGAACCCCTTATCCTTATTTTACTTCCACGAATGGCGCGAACGGCGCGGGTTACCTCGACTTCAGCTACGGCGCCGGCGCCAGCTTATTCGCGCAATCCTTCACGCTGAACGGAACGAGCGTGGCGATGGATCCAAGTTACGATCCGGGATGGAACTACTATGTGGCGGGCGGTTCGGGCTCAGGCAATGGAGGCGCCTATGACAATGATGGCAGTTGGGTTTTCTCGAACGACGGAAGCGATACACGGCAAATCGCGGATGGCAGTTTCGACGGATGGGTTTTTGGAGCGTCCGGAGCGAATGGCGAGAATCCGGCCATGATTACGGGCGACGATAATGCGCCCGACGCTGACAACTTCGCCGCCGTGCCGGAAGCGGAGAGCCTCGTGCCCGTCTTTGTCGCCATGGCCGGAGTCTGGACGTTGATGAGAAGACGGAGATGACCGCGGGTCCCAGGACTGCCCGTCCTGGCTTTTCGCTCGTCGAACTGCTCGTTGCGGTGACAGTCATCGCGATCCTTGCGGCGTTGACGCTCGCCGCCTTCACACCGATGCGCTCCATTGCCCAAGAAGCTTACTGTGCAAACAGCCTGCGCCAGCTCGGCATGGCGACCGGCATGTATCTCGGGGATCATCAAAACAAATTCTTCGCTTACGAGAAGGCCGTGCCCGGCGGAGTGCTTTGGTATTTCGGGTTCGAGACCTCTACCAGCTTGAGCCAGCCGGAAGGCGCCAGGACCGTGGATGAGACACAGTCTCCGCTCTATCCCTACATCAATCAGGTCGGCGGGGTCGAGGTGTGCCCGTCCTTCCCCTATGGCTCGCCGCTCTGGGAACGGAAATACAAGGGCGCAAGCTGGGGCTACGGGTTGAATACGTATCTCTCGAATGAAAACATCCTGACGCTGCGGCCATCGCTGGTGATGCTCTTCGGCGATTGCGCGCAGGTGGACACGTTCCAGGCTCCGGCATCTCCAGGCAACCCGATGATCGAGGAATTTTACATGATCCAGAATACCTACCTCACGGTGCATTTCCGTCATGGCAATCATGCAAACATTCTTTTTTTGGACGGACATGTGGAGTCGATGTCAATGTATCCGGGGACGCTCGATACGCGGCTCCCGCAGGAAAACATAGGGCGCATTACGCCCGTGGGAAGCATGCAGTATCTACAGTAAAGGCCGTTTTACAATCCGCTCGCAACGGGGAGAAACACTGCTTATAATTCGTCCGAGCTGAAAACGCACCCCATGAAACAGAGACATATCCAAACCGCGGCCGCCTTCCTGCTCCTGGCCGTCGCTGTCGCCTATCGCCTCTGCACGGGCCTGGCCGGAAGCCATTCCCAATGGCTGCCAAACTTTTCACCCATCGCCGCCATCGCATTGTGCGGCGCGATTTTTCTCACCAAAAGGCTTGCTCTCCTTGTGCCGCTGGCCGCCTTGTTTCTTTCCGACCTGGTGTTGAATTCGCATTACGGCGTGTCCCTGTTCGGCGTGGACATGCTGTCGCGCTACGTCGCGCTCGGCCTCATCGTCGCGTTGGGTTGGGCGTTGCGCGGACGCCCGCATTCCGCCACGGTGCTGCTCGCCGCCGCCGGCGGCTCGACCCTGTTTTACCTCATCACGAATACAGGCTCGTGGCTGGCATCTTCCCTTTACGCAAAAACCCTCTCCGGCTGGGTCCAAGCGCTCACCACGGGGCTTCCCGGCTATCCGCCCACCTGGGTTTTCTTCCGCAACTCGCTGGCCAGCGATCTCCTTTTCACCGCTCTCTTTCTCGTTTGCATGGCCGCCACGCGGCAGCAACCGGAACTGCGCGTTCCGCGCGCTCAACGGCTGGAGCCGTCCATCCCCTAGGCCGGCGCGCTCTTCGTCTCGATCAACTCCCGAAGCTTTTCCCTGATCGGGCGGCAGGAGAGACGTTCCACGACTTCGTTCAGGAAACCGCTCACCACCAGTTGCCTGGCAACCATGGGCGGGATGCCGCGCGAGAGCAGGTAAAAGAATTCCTCCTCATCGATCTGCCCCGACGTCGCGCCGTGCGAACAGCGGACTTGATCGGCCAGAATCTCGAGGCCGGGCATCGAGTTGGCCTCGGCTTCGTCACTCAAGAGGAGGTTGCGCACTTTCTGATACGCATCCGTCCGGTGCGCGTCCGGCTCGACCCGGATCAAGCCCGAAAAAATCGTGCGCGCCTTGTCGGACAACGCGTTCTTGTAAAGGAGATCGCTCGTGGTGTCCGGCTGCTGGTGGTCCTGGAGGGTGCGCTGATCGAATTCCTGGCCGCCCGTGGCGACGGAGACCGCCAGCATATCGCTACGCCCGCCGGCGCCGGCAAGCCGGCTCACGTTCTCCGCGCGGGCAAAGGCGGAGCCGAGGTTCAGGTTCATGCTCAACGCGGAGGCATCGCGGCTCACAACGGTCGAATTGATCTGGATGGAGAGCGCGTTGCGGCTCCAATTCTGGACGCTCACGTACGTCAGATTCGCGCCCGGCCCGAGAAAGAGATCGTTCACCCCGCAGGCGAACCCCGGCGCTTCGGAATCGGCGGACTCGAAATAATCGACGAGTGTGACTTTGCTCATCTCCTCCGCGACCAGGAGGGTGTGCGGGAAAGTCGAGGCGTTATCGCCGTGCAGCCAATGGAACACTTCGAGGGGAAGCTCGATTTCCACTCCGCGCGGCACGTACAGAAAGACGCCGGATTTCACCATCGCCTTGTGCAACGCGGCAAATTTCTTCGAGCCGAGCACGACCTCCTGCGTCATGAAATGTTTCCGGAATATCTCTTCGTGCTCGACGGCGGCCTTTTCGATCGGCTCCCAAATGACCCCCTTTTTCGCCAGCGCCTGAATCTCGCGGGTTAAGAGGCGGTCGTTCGCGAAAATCATGCGTCCCGCGCTTTCCGCGAGGCCGCAAGAGCGCCCGATGAGTTCCTCCCGGTCAACGCCCGCCACGGGCCGCGCCCGGTTGTAAAGGGAGAGATCGAGCGCCTTGACGGACGCGAACCGCCATTTTTCGTCGGTGCGTCCCGGCGCCGGCAGCGCGTTGAAATCGCGCCAGCCCTCCGCCTGGACCTGGCCAAACCAGCCGGTCGAACCCGGCTCCGGCAGGAGGAGGCCGCGGGAGTCCGCCGATGCGCCGTCCTGGGCAATCTCTTCCAATTCCGGTTGTACAGCTAGTGAAGAACTCATCTTAAAAGCTTTCGAAGCTCCGAACGCCTCCGCGACTGCGCGCGGATTCTTCGCTATCCGACCGACCCTTCCATCTCGAGGTCGATGAGCCGCTTTAGCTCGACGCTGTATTCCATCGGGAATTGCCGGACAAGGTCGTTGACGAACCCGTTGACGCTCAGGCTCATCGCCTGCGCCTCGGTCAGCCCGCGCTGCTGCATATAGAAAATCTGCTCGGCGCTCACCTGGCTGACGCTCGCCTCGTGCTGCACGGCGTTCCCCGCTCCGCGCACGGTGATGGTCGGGTAAGTATCCGTCCGGGACTGCCCGTTGATGAGCAGGGCGTCGCATTCGGTGTTGTTCTTGCAATTTTTCAAATGCTTCGGCACGTGGACGAGGCCGCGATAGGTGGCGCGGCCTTTGCCGATGCTGATGCTTTTCGAGATGATGTTGCTCGTGGTCTCGTCGGCGGCGTGGATCATTTTTGCTCCGGTATCCTGATGCTGGCCGTCGCCCGCCAGCGCAATGCTCAGGACTTCGCCGCGCGCCTTCCGGCCTTTCATCACCACGCCGGGATACTTCATCGTCAGGCGCGAGCCGATGTTGCAATCGATCCACTTGATCTCCGCCTCTTCGTGCGCGAGCCCCCGCTTGGTCACGAGGTTGAATACGTTCGAACTCCAGTTCTGAACGGTGATGTATTGGATCTTCGCGCCCTTCATCGCCACCAGTTCCACCACGGCGCTGTGCAGCGTCGCCGTCGTGAACTTCGGCGCCGTGCACCCCTCCATGTAAGTCAACTCCGCGCCTTCATCGACGATGATGAGGGTGCGTTCGAACTGGCCGAAGTTTTCGGCGTTGATCCGGAAATAAGCTTGCAGCGGGTGTTTCACCTTCACGCCCGGCGGCACGTAAATGAAGCTGCCGCCGCTGAACACCGCGCTGTTCAACGCGCTGAATTTATTGTCCCCGGTGGGGATGACTTTCCCGAACCATTTGCGAAAAATCTCGGGGTGCTTCTTCAGGCCGTCGGTGCTGCCCACGAAGATGACTCCCTGGTCGCCGACCGCTTTCTTGATGTTTGAATAAACCGCCTCGCTGTCGAACTGCGCCTCGACGCCCGCCAGGAATTTTCTCTCGTTCTCCGGTATGCCGAGCCGCTCGAACGTCTTCTTGATATCGTCGGGCACGTCATCCCAGTTCCGTTTCGTTTCGGTTCCCGGCGAGAGATAATACCGGATCTTGTCGAAATGGATCGCCTCGAGATCCTTGCTCGCCCAATGCGTCGGCAGCGGTTTGCTCTCGAAGACATCGAGCGCCTTCAGCCGGAAATCGCGCACCCAATCCGGGTCATCCTTCACGTCCGAAATGTAATTGATCGTGTGCCGCCCCAGCCCGACGCCGGCGTCGCGCACGTGCACCTCGGGGTACGCGAAATCCCCGATGCTGCGGTCTATGTCGAGTGTTGCGTTTTGAGTTTCCATATTTTTATTTTGATTGGATTTACCGCCATCCACTTACATTCAGTCACCGGTCAGACAGCCGCCAGCTCGTTCATTTCGTCCTTCACCCAATCGTAGCCCTTCTCGTCCAGTTCGAGAGCCAACTCCTTGCCGCCGCTGTGAACAATGCGCCCCTCCACCATCACGTGCACGTAATCGGGCACGATGAAATTCAGCAGCCGTTGGTAATGCGTGATCAAGAGTATCCCAATGTCCGGCCCCCGCAGCGAATTCACCCCGTTGGCCACCACCTTTAAAGCATCGATATCCAGGCCGCTGTCGGTCTCATCCAGGATCGCATAGGAAGGCTCGAGCATCGCCATTTGCAAAATCTCGTTGCGTTTCTTTTCGCCGCCCGAGAAGTTTTCATTCACCGAACGCGCCGTGAACGAACGGTCCATCTCCAGCATCGCCATTTTTTCGTAAAGCCTTGCGTAATACTCCGTCGCCTCGAGTTCCTCCCCCTCGCCAAGGCGCGCCTGCACCGCGGCCCGCAGAAAATTCGCGATGCTCACGCCCGGCACCTCGCTCGGATATTGGAAAGCGAGGAAAAGGCCCTTGCGGGAACGTTCATCCGGCGCCAATTCGAGGAGGTTCACTCCGTCCATGAGAACCTCGCCCGAGGTGACCCGGTAATCCGGATGGCCGCCAAGAACCTTGGCGAGCGTGCTCTTGCCCGACCCGTTCGGCCCCATGATGGCGTGAACCGTGCCGCGCTCGACTTCGAGATCCACCCCCCGGACGATCTCCTGCTCGCCCACGCTCACATGCAAATCTTTTATGATCAATGAATTCATACTCTGGCCTCCTTCCGCGCGCACGCCGCGCAGAGGCCGCGCAATGACACCTCGTGATTCGTCACCACGGTACGCGGCGGAAGTTCCCACCGTTGCGCTTTTTGTTTGGGCAGCGGAACATCGAACACCGCGCCGCACCCATCGCAGAAAAAATGGCCGTGTTCCTCCAAATTCGGGCAATAGCGCGACGGGGCGCGGTCGAGATTCACGTGGCGCACCAGCCCGCATTCCGTCAGCGTCTCCAGACAATTATAAACCGTGGCGAGCGAGATCGACGGCATCTCCTTCTTCGCGCGGATGAACACCTCGACAGCCGTCGGATGGTCCCGCTGCGCCATCAGCGCGTCGTACACATGGCGTCTTTGCCTGGTAAACCGAAACCCCCGCAGGGAAATCGTTTCATCATAGGATTTTTCGACCATGTCGCTCATTGCCTCGCCCAAACTATCGGCCAATGGAGAAGCCTTATCAAGAATTATTCTAAATACCGTCTCCAACCGCAAAATTTCCAAGGAAGCCCTGATTAATCTTAACAGGGGAGTTTAATCCGCAGATTTCCGCAGATTTCCGCAGATTTTAAATAACCCCCCCGGTCTTCACGGATCAGCGGCGAACCGTGCCTCCCAAAAATCTGCGTCAATCTGCGTGAATCTGCGGATCAAATCAGCATTTCCCTAGGCAAGACTCGCGGGACGCGCATAATCTTCTCCGATGAATCCAACCCGCTCATTTTTCGACAAGGCGCTTCCCCTCGCTCTTCTGCTGGCCCTCTCCCCGCTCGCCGCCTCCGCGCAGGACAAAGAGAAGGACACCCCTCTCGCCACCGAAATGAAAGGGATGAGCAAGGATTTCAAACAGCTCAAGAAGCAGATCGCCGATCCCACGCAAAAGGCATCGTCGCTCGACCTGCTCGCGGATATCGAAAAACACGTGAAAGCCGCCCGCGAGCTCACCCCAAAGAACATCGACAAAGTCCCCGAAGCCGACCGCGCCGCCTGGATGACGGACTTCAAGAAGCAGATCGACGGATTGCTGGCGGCTTACGACAAGGTGCAGGCGGCGGTCAGCGGAGATCAGTTCGACCAAGCCAAGGCCCTCCTCGATGACGTTCTCAAGCTAAAACGCGAAGGCCACGAAAAGTTCGCCAAGGAAGAGAAGTAGTTGTGGGGGTTTTGCGCATCGGACCCCCGGATCGACAGACGACAGATTATGGATCAGGTCTCTGTGTAGTAAGGTGGGAACCCGTGGAAGAAACGTAAAGATCGGGACGGCTGTGCCATTCGTGCTCGATGCCGCGCATGAGCAAAGCGCAATCTAATTCCGCTGACCCTGCCGGAAATTGCTGCCGGTCGTCAAAGAAACAAGACTGCGCCTCGTCGATGGCAAGTGGAGCGACAGTCCAATTGAGGGAGTGAAGCTCCATGCCGTGATAATGTCCATCCGAGTAAGTTGCGGAGTAGCCCGTCGCTCCAAGTGAAAAGAATCCGGCGGCTGCCTCAGCCGAGGGGAAAATGCTCGTGGAGGGCAACTGATCCGCGAGGTGACCCGCAAAGGAAATCTCTGTGCCGCCGTCGCTCCGCACGATACGAAGCGAGACGGATGAATCAGACTCGCGCGCCCCGAATTGGCTTCGCTGAAAGATGCCTGGAAAGACGCGGCCTCCCAATGTCTTGTTGATCCACGAGTTCGTATCGCGGCGAGGGATGAAAACGCCCTCCCGAAGCTCGCCATCCTGCTCCCACTGAACGGCAATGCGATGAGCGGCGTTCTCAGAACCGAGGCCAAGCCACGCTGGCACGAAATGCGGCCGTAACTGCTTGAAGCGAATCATGCACACGCCGCCGACGGCATGGTCACCGTAGAGCTTCGGTTGGAACGGAGGCGGAAGCACTCGTCGAAGTGTCCGAGGATCTATGCGGTAGTTCAGCAATACGCGCCTGTCAATAATTCCGTGAATAGTGTCAAGAAACATAAAACCGTCCCAAGAAACTCTCTGAATTCCCCACAGGTTTGAAGCGCCTGAAGAAGGCCAGCGAGCGGATCGCGGGATCAGTCGAGATCAATTTCCTCTTTAACCTGCTCCCACGCAAGCAGCGGTTTCCCGGCGTTCTCGGCGATGGTTTCTTCAAGATCGCGAAGGTCCTCAAGGTCTTCCACGCGCTCTTGAAGGCGCGCGACGATCTGGCCGAGTGAGTCGATTTTTTCGAGGATGGCAGTTTCACTCATAGGCTTCTTTTCGATCTTTGACAGCATAAACCTGGATCGCTTCTCATCTCAACCGCAGGAGCAGTTCGTTGCTCTCCACCGAATCGCCGACTTGGACTAGAATTTCGCCCAGGATTCCGTCGGCGGGCGCGTAGAGCGTGGTCTGCATTTTCATCGCTTCGAGCGTCAGGAGTTTGTCGCCTTTTGCAACCTTGCTGCCCATGCCAGCGGAAACGGATGTGACCATGCCGGGGATGGGCGCGCCGATTTCCTTTGGATTCGCGGGGTCGGCTTTGGGGCGCGTCTTTACTTTCGGCGCGATCGATTTGTCCAGGACGGTGGCTTCGCGCGCAAGGCCGTTTAGTTCGTAGGAGATGGTGCGGCGGCCCTCGTTGTCGGGCGCGCCGACGTTGATGAGCTTGACGAAGAGCACCTTGCCTTCCTCGATGCTGACGGAGATTTCCTCGCCCGGGTCCAATCCGTAGAAAAAGGCGGTTGTCGGCACGGCACCTACGTCGCCGAAGTCGCGGGTGAGCCGCGCGAATTCCGCGAAGACCTGCGGATACATGAGATGGCTGTAGAGATCGTCGTCGGTGACTTCGCGTTTGAGTTTTGCGGCCAGTTCGGCTTTCGTGGCCTTCAGGTCGATCCGCGCCGGTTTCGGGCGTTTGGGTTTGCCTTTGCCGACGATGGCGTTCACGACGTTCCTGGGCCAGCCGCCGGGCGGGTTGCCCAAGCCGCCGGTGAGCATGTCGATGACCGATTCGGGAAACGCGGCGCCGGGGCCGAGGTTGACGATGTCCGCGGGCTTGATCCCGCGCGTTATGAGGAACATCGTCAGGTCGCCGACGACTTTGCTGCTGGGCGTGACTTTCACGATGTCGCCGAATAAGAGGTTCACCTCGGCGTAGCAGCGCCCGATCTCGCGCCACCGCGAGGCGAGGCCCATCGCCGCGGCCTGTTCCTTCAGATTCGTATATTGGCCGCCGGGCATTTCGTGCTCGTAAACCTCGGCGGTGCCGCTGCCGGGAGCGGTGTCGAACGGTCTATAAAATGTCCGCACCTGTTCCCAGTAATCGGAAAATTCATTGAGCGCGACGAGATCCAGGCCCGTGTCGCGGGGGGTGTGTTGCAGCGCGGCGACGATGGAATTGAGATTCGGCTGGCTGGTCGAACCCGACATGGAGGCGATGGCGAGATCGACGACGTCCACGCCGGCGTCGCTCGCTTGAAGGACGGAGGCCGCGTTCACCCCGCTCGTGTCGTGCGTGTGGAAATGGATCGGGAGACCGGTCTCCTCCTTCAAAGCGCGCACCAAGGCGGAAGCGGCATACGGGCGGCAGAGACCCGCCATGTCTTTGATCCCGAGGAAATGGGCGCCCATTTGCGCCAGTTCCTTCGCCATGCGGATGTAATATTTTAGCGAATATTTCGTCCGCGCGGGATCGAGGATATCGCCGGTGTAACAGATCGCCGCTTCGCAGATCGCGTGCGTTTCCTGAACGGCCTCCATGGCCGCTTTCATGTTCGAGGCGCAGTTCAATGAATCGAAAACGCGAAAAATGTCGATCCCCTGCGCCGCGGCGTGCCTGACGAATCCGGCGACGACGTTGGGGGGATAGGTCGAGTACCCGACGGCATTCGATCCGCGCAGCAGCATTTGAAAACAGATGTTTGGAATCTTCTCGCGTAGCGCGCGAAGGCGCCCCCACGGATCTTCGCGCAGGAAACGCATCGCGGTGTCGAAGGTGGCGCCGCCCCACATTTCGAGGCTGAAGAGGCCCGGCGTCCGGCGCGCGACCGCATCGGCCGCAGCGAGCATGTCGTAGGTGCGGACGCGGGTCGCGAGCAGTGACTGGTGGGCGTCGCGAAACGTCGTGTCCGTGATGAGGAGGCGCTTCTGCGCGAGAGTCCATTCGGCAAATTTCGCCGGCCCAAGTTCCAGCAGCAATTGGCGGGTGCCCGGCGGCGGCGCCTGCTTGCGGTCGTATGCCGGCGGCGGCGCGGCATCGTGAGTGGCGGGGAGTTGATGCCCCTTCGCCTGCGGGTTCCCGTTGACGATGATATCGCCCAGGAACGCGAGGAGCTTGGTGGCCCGGTCGCGCCGCGGCTTGAAGACGAAGAGGCCCGGCGTCGTGTCGATGAGCGTCGTCGTGGCCTCGCCCGCGCGGAAAATCTCGTTCGTGATGACGTTCTCCAGAAACGGGATGTTCGTCTTCACTCCGCGCACGCGGAATTCCCGCAGGGCGCGGTGCATTCGCTGCAAGGCGTGTTGAAATGTCCGGCCCGAGGCGGTGATCTTCACCAGCAGCGAATCGTAAAAAGGAGTGATGACGCTGCCCGTGTCGCCCATGCCGCCGTCGAGCCGGATGCCGAACCCGGCGGCCGAGCGGAACGTGATGATCTTGCCGTAGTTCGGGGTGAACTTGTTTTCCGGATCTTCGGTCGTGACGCGGCATTGCACGGCGAAGCCGAGGCGCGCAACTTGATCCTGCGGCGGCAGCCCGGCCTCCTCGAGCGTGGCTCCGTTTGCGATGAGAATCTGCGAACGCACCAGATCGACGCCGGTGATGACTTCCGTCACCGTGTGCTCGACCTGGATGCGCGGATTCATCTCGATGAAAAACCACTCCTTGCGGTCGAGATCGAGCAGGAACTCGACCGTGCCCGCGTTGTCGTAGCCGATCTCCCGGGCAATCCGCACCGCCGCTTGGCAAAGAGCCGCGCGCACCGCGCCATCCAGGTTTATCGAGGGCGCGATCTCGACGACTTTCTGGTAACGGCGCTGGACGGAACAGTCGCGCTCATGGAGATGGAGCACGCCGCCATGCCGGTCGCCGAGCACCTGGACCTCGATATGTTTGGCGCGCCGGATGTATTTCTCGAGAAAGACCGACGGGTTGCCAAAGGAGCGTTCCGCCTCGCCGCGGGCTTCATCGAGCAAGGGCACGAGATCCTGGGCCTTCTCGACCACGCGCATGCCGCGCCCGCCGCCCCCGAACGCGGCTTTGACAATGAGCGGGAAGCCGATTTTCCGCGCGATGGCGAGCGCTTCGTCCCGCTCCTTCACCGGATTTTCAGTCCCTGGCAGCGTCGGGACGCCGAGCTTCAGGGCCAGCGCGCGGGCCGCCACCTTGTCGCCCATGAGCTCGAGCAATTCCGGCCGCGGGCCGATGAAAGTGATGCCCGCCTCCCGGCAGGCGCTCGCGAACCCGGCGTTCTCCGAAAGAAAACCGTAGCCGGGATGGATCATATCCACTCCCTTTTCCCTGGCGAGCGCGACGATCCCCTCGATGTCCAGGTAAGCGCCCACGGGGCCCTTCCCTTCGCCGACGAGATAAGCCTCGTCGGCCTTGAACCGGTGAATCGAGAGGCGGTCTTCCTGCGCGTAGATGGCCACGGTTCGCAGTCCAAGTTCCGTCGCGGCGCGGAAAACCCGGATGGCGATTTCGCTCCGGTTCGCGACCAGAAGTTTTCTGCCGGCGAGGGGCCCCGCGCCGCCCGCCGGTTTTTTCTCCGGCCGCGCGCTCTCTTGTTTTGCACTCATGGCTAGCCGTTTATAGAATGCCCGCGCAGGGATGGCAAAGCGTTTCGGCCATTGCCGCAGGTGCTCGTTTAAATATTACCTCTCCGCAAAAAAAAAGCCCGTAGCGCTTGTTTGGCGGGCTGAACCGCGTAACGTACCGCGAAAACACCAACTCAAAAAAATCCTATGACTACAACCATGAATCTTCCCTCGGCCCCCGATCTCACAAAGAAAGCCCCGCGCTCGCCTCGCGTCCGCGTCGGCGGATACGTAATCCTTGCCCGGACGACGGATAAATGCCGCGCGTCTCTCCAGGGAAAGCTCGGCGAATACCACTTCGATTGCCCGCTGGACAACGTTTTGTTCGGCTTCAAGGGCGTTACGGGCGATCAGTTCAAGGAACAGGTTGCCAGCGGCGCGACCGACGAACAACTCGCCTCGTGGCTCACCGCTCACGGCGAGGCCAAGTCCGCCGCCGAAATCAAGGAATGGGGCGACGGCGTCGAAAAGGTCTCGCTCGTCGATGACCCGGAGAAGAAAGACTTCTTCATCGCGGAATGCGAAAAGCTCGGCCTCGATCCGCACAAAACGACGCTGTTCGACTGGCTCGAAGCAGACGACAAGGCGAGTTTTTAGGCGCGGATGAGCCCGTGGGGCGGATTATGGTAATTTTGACATCTTCGTAATCTCGCGTACAGTCAAGGCGTAGGGCCGGTTGGACGGTCTGTTCCGTATGGAAGGTAGGAGTTTGGCCGAACCGGCGGAAGGGGGACAATGATTACGAGAATCCTGGAATCGCCCAAAGTGAGGTCGGTTTTGCGCGGCCTCGGGCTTTCCCGTCTGTTGAACCCCACGCCTATCGACGGGTATCGGCGCGGGACGGTGATCTATCAGGAGGACGATCCTTCCAGCGCCTGTTACCTCGTGCTCGACGGCGCGTGCGAATCCCGCCGGAATTCGTCCGGCGGCAAGGACGAAACGGCCGTTTTGGGACCGGGCGACGTGTTTGGCGAGTCCGACGTGCTCGGGGAGCAAGGGTATCACCGCACCATTCGCGTGACCGAGGACAGCGTGTTGCTGAGGATCGGGCGCAATCGCCTCCGCGGTCTCCTTCACGAACGGCCGGAACTCTCGGGCTATCTCAATTGGAAATCACGCGGGCCGCTTCCCTGTCCCGATTCGCCCTTCTTTCCGTCCCCGGCGTGCCGTGTCATCCTGCTGGCTTCGCTTTCGCCGCAAATCCCGGATATCGGCATCGGGGAAAAATTGGCGGGCGCGTTGCATTCGGAGACCGGCGCTTCGGTCCTGCGTGTGCACTTTACAAAGGAGGAGACCGCAACCCCGCTCGACGATCGCTTCCCCCTCGACCGCTGCCTGCAACGGAATGGCTCGGGGTTCGCCTCGTTGAGCGTCCGCGTGACCGGCGATGGGAAGGAAGCCGGCCGGATCGGCTCGTTGCTGTCACAACTCAGCGGCCGGTTTTCTTACTTGCTGCTTCACGCCGGGGCGGATGCGCCCATCGAGGCGCTCGTTTCCTGCCTCGACCAATGCAGCACGGCCTATGTCCTGCTGCGGCAAACTCCGGAAGATCTTTACGGATTGAACTTGCTGATGCGCGAGTTGCGCTCGCTCCCGCACATGGATCGTTCGAAGATCAAGCCGGTCGTCTATTTCCAGGGCGAAGAGAAGGCGCACGGCCTTTGCCACTGGATCGAGCAGAGCAGCGGGATCCCGGTTCACTTTTTCCTGCGGGATTCCGAGGCCGTTCCCGCGGAGGAAGGAGTTCCTTTAAAGGCGCGGGGCGCTTCTTTTGACGCGAACATCCGCCGGCTCGCGCGGGAAATCAGCGGCCGGCGGCTGGGGCTGGCTCTTTCCTCGGGCGGCGCCCGCGGTCTTGCGCACATCGGCGTCCTCCAGGTTCTCGAAGAAAACGGAATCGAGGTGGACGTGATCGCCGGTTCGAGCATGGGAGCGTACGTCGCGTCGATCTGGGGGTGCGGTTACGATGGAAAGTTCCTGGAAAAACTGGCCTTGGAGATACGCAACCCCTGGGGGCTGCGGCATATCGTCGATCTCATCCTCCTGCCGAGGCAGGGCTTCCTGCGCGGCGAACGCGCAAAACGGCGCCTCAAGCAAACAATAGGAGATGCTCATTTTTCGGACCTGGTCCGTCCGATCCGAATCGTTGCCACGCGTCTGGACACGCTCGAGCGGAAGGTCTTCACGCGGGGCGACGTCGCTTCCGCCGTGCACGCCAGCATCGCCATTCCGGGGATCTGCGTTCCCGTGACGGTCGAGGAGGTCACTTACGTGGATGGCGGCATCGCCGATCCTCTTCCCGTCGATGTGCTGGCCGAGATGGGCATCGACCGGATCATCGCGGTGAACACGATCCCCACACCCGAGCATATCCGCGAGTGCATGGACGTCCAGCGCGAGATGGCCGGCTCGACGGGCTGTTGGTCCGCTTTGTTCTCCCTTTTGAATCGCCACTTCAACCTTTTCGCCAGCGGCAACATGTTCGACAATATGATGCGGAGCCTGCACGGCGTCCAGATTCGTGTCGCCGAGACTTCCTGCCTCGGCGCGGACCTCGTTCTGCGGCCGCATTCGTGCGAGGGGAGATGGCACGATTTTGCGAATGCCGGCATATACATCGCGCTGGGACGCCGGGCGGCGGAAGAACACCTCGCCCAAATCAAGGCGCTCGCGGAAATACCAACCCATGGACCCACAAACGCTCCGCATAAAATGGCAGCGGCTGCCTGAAAGAGAGATCCGCCGGCTCCAGGCGATGAAGTTGCGCCATTATCTGCGCAACACGGTGCTGCCGTTCTCCCCTCATTACGGGGAACTTTTCCGCAAGGAACGTCTCAGCGCCGAATCCATTCGCACGCTCGAAGATCTTCAACGGATCCCCTTCACAACGAAGAGCGATTTGCTCGGCCTGGATAAACCGGGCGGCATCAAGGATTTCATTCTGACGCCGGATCGCGCGCGGCTTGCCCGGCGGCCATCGACGCTATGGCGCACGGTCTTCGAGGGAACGGAAAAAGTCAGGCGCGGTTTCGAGAACGAGTTCCGGCCGCTCATGATGACGGGCACCACAGGGCGCTCGGCCGAACCCGTGCCATTCGTCTTTACAGGGCACGATCTGCGCAACCTCGAGGTCGCGGGGGCGCGGGGACTCGGGATGTATCATTTCCGGCCGGAGTTCCGCGTCATCAATCTCTTTCCGTACGCGCCGCACCTCGCCTTTTGGCAATGCCATTATGCCGCCACGGCCTTCGGCCTTTTCGCCGTAAGCTCGGGCGGCGGCAAAGTGCTCGGGACGGACGGAAACGTGCGCCTGCTCCGCAAGATCAATCCCGATGCCATCGCGGGAATGCCGACGTTCCTCTATCATGTCCTGACGCAGGCCGTCGAAGAGGGGGTCCGCTGCGAGAAGCTCTCCTCGATCATCCTTGGCGGCGAGAAGGCCCCCTTCGGCATGCGGCAAAAACTCCGAACGCTCGCCCAAGCGTTGGGCGCGCCGGATGTGTCCGTCGTGGCCACGTACGGGCTTACCGAAGCGAAGATGGCATGGACGGAATGCCCCTTCCCCGCCGACGCGGCGTCGGGCGGCTATCACCTCTTTCCCGATCTGGCCCTGATGGAAGTCGTCGATCCCGCCACCGGCGCGCCCCTGCCCGAAGGTTCGCCGGGCGAACTCGTTCTCACCCCGCTCGACGCGAGGGGCACGGTGGTCCTGCGTTATCGGACGGGAGACATCCTGGATGGCGGCCTGGTCTATGGGAAATGTCCGCACTGCGGAAGGCGCATGCCGCGTCTTGTCGGGGAAATTGCCAGGAAATCGGACGTGAAAGAAATGCATCTCGACAAACTCAAGGGCACCCTCGTGGATTTCAATGAGCTTGCGCACGTCCTCGACAACGCCGAGCACGTCGGCGCGTGGCAGCTCGAGATACGGAAAGTCCATGACGACCCGCACGAACTCGATGAACTCATCCTCCACGTCAGCAAGCTCGATGGCGTTCCCGACGAATGGCTGGCAAGGCAATTGAACGAACGCTTTTCGGAGAAAACGGAGATGCGGGCCAATCGAGTCGATTTTCATACCGGCGAAGAACTGCGCGCGTTGCAGGGGGTGGGCACGGCGCTGAAGGAACAACTCATCGTCGATCATCGCCCAAAAAACCATTCGCCGAATGGATCTCCCGCTCCCGTATGAAATCTCGCCCCGTCATCGTCGATGGCCTCCGCACGCCCTTCGCCAAGGCCGGCACGAACCTCGCCGAGCTTGCCGCCGACGAACTCGGGCGGGTCGCCGTCAACGCTCTGCTCACCCGGACCGGCCTCGATCCGCGCCTCGTCGATGAAGTCATCTTCGGATGCGTCGCGCAGCCGCCGGATGCCGCCAATGTCGCGCGAGTCATCGCTTTGCGCGCCGGAATCCCCAAGGAAACGCCCGCCTTCACCGTTCATCGCAACTGCGCTTCGGGCTGCGAGGCGATTACCCAGGCTTGCGACAAGATCGCCGCGGGCCGGGGAGAAATCTATGTCGTGGGCGGCGTCGAGAGCATGTCGCAGATCCCGCTTCTCTTTCGCTATGCGGCGGCGAAGAAATTCTCCGCGCTGGCCCGCGCCAGATCGGCCGGGCAGAAGCTCACCGCGCTCGCTGCGTTCCGGCCCGCCGACTTCCTGCCGCGCGCGGGCCTCAAGCTTGGCCTCACCGACCCCGTGTGCGGGTTGAACATGGGAGAAACCGCCGAACTGCTTGCGCGGGAATGGAACATCAGCCGCGAGGAGGAGGATGCTTTCGCCCTGCAATCTCACCGGCGCGCCCTGTTCGCATCCGGGCTTCTCTCGGAGGAAATCTGCCCCGTTTATTTGAACCGCGGCTCGAAGTCGAAACTTGTCACGGCGGATAACGGCCCCCGCCCCGGACAGAGCCTCGAGGCGCTCGCAAAACTCCAACCGGTTTTCGAAACGACGACAGGCGTGGTGACGGCGGGCAACTCCTCCCAGATCACCGATGGCGCGGCGGCTCTGCTCGTCATGACGGAAAAGCGCGCCTCGGACCTTGGAATGCAGCCTCTGGGCGTCGTCACGGGGTATGAATATGCCGGGTGCGATCCCGCGCGGATGGGGCTTGGCCCCGTCTATGCGATTGCGAAGGCGGAGGCGGAGCTTGGCCTTGGCCTCGGGGACGCCGACCTCGTCGAGATCAACGAGGCGTTTGCCGCGCAGGTACTGGCCGTCCTGCGCGCGATGAAGTCGGAAAAATTTTGCCGCAAGAACCTTCGCCGGGAACAACCGCTCGGGGAAATCCCAGGGGATAAACTCAATGTAAACGGCGGCGCCATCGCGCTGGGGCATCCCGTCGGCGCCACGGGAGCCCGCCTGGTCCTGACCGCTTTGAAAGAACTCGGCAGGCGCAAGGGGCGGCGGGCGCTCGTATCCGTATGCGTGGGCGGCGGACAAGGCGCAGCTCTCTGGCTGGAGCGATTATGAACACGATTTTGGAACCAACCTCGCCGAAGGCTGAAGCCCAGAACACTTCCCAAAATATTCGCCGCGAGATGGGAGCCGACCGGATTTGCGTGCTCACCTTCGATCGCGCAAATTCGTCAGCCAATCTCTTCGACGAGCAAACATTGCACGAACTCGACCGGCACCTCGATTGGATAGCCGCTCCTCCAGGTCCGGCGGGAGTGATCCTTTACAGCGCGAAGCCATCCATTTTCATCGCGGGAGCGGATTTGCACGCATTGATGGACGCGGCGAAACGGGGCGGTCTTCGCCCTGTCATCGAACTCGGCCAGCGCGTTTTCAGCCGTCTCGCCTCGCTGCCGATCCCGACCGTGGCCGCCATTCACGGAGCGTGCGCGGGAGGGGGCTACGAGGTTTCCCTGGCGTGCGACTACCGGGTTGCTTCTCCGGATGAAGCGACCAGGATCGGCCTGCCGGAGACACAGCTCGGGATTCTTCCGGGGTGGGGAGGTTGTTCGAGGCTGCCCCGGCTGATCGGACTGCCCGCGGCGCTCAAAGTCATTCTCAAAGGCAGTCTCTTTTCGCCCCGCCAGGCCTTGAAGTACGGGATGATCGATGCCCTCGCTCCCCGCGAGCGTCTCCTCGACCTGGCTAAAAGGAAGATCGCGGGCGGGAAACCGCACCGTCCCTCGCGCCGGTTGACGAACAACCGCGCGGTCGCGAGGGCGATCGCCACGGGACTGCGCCCCCTCCTTTCAAGGAAAACACGCGGCCATTACCCGGCGCAAACCATGGCGCTCGAGACGGTCTCCCAAGGCGTCTCGCTGCCGCTGGACGGGGCGCTCGCCCTCGAGCGCGAGGCGATCCTGAAACTGGCCGGCTCCGAAGTCTGCCGCAATCTGGTGGGCCTCTTTTTCCTCCAGGAGCGGGCGAGAAAGTCTGGCGTTTCCGATTCGCCGGGCCGCGTCCTGTCCGATGCCGCCGTGATCGGAGCGGGGGTGATGGGGTCCGCGATAACACAGTGGCTTACTTCGAGAGGAATGCCCGTCCTGCTGCGCGACATCGACGCCGAACGGGTTGGACACGGGATGGCAAATATCGCCCGCCTCTATGAGGCCGGAACCCGGCGGCATAAATTCACCTCCCTCCAGGCGCGCAACGGCCTCGACCGGGTTTCTCCCATCATCGAGGAAGCTCCGCTGCGGCGCGCCGATCTCGTCATCGAAGCCGCCGTCGAAAAAATGGCGGTCAAAAAAGAAATCTTCGCCCGGCTCGAGGCTGTCTGCGATCCCCGCGCTATTCTCGCGACCAATACCTCCGCGCTCTCGATCTCCGAGATCGCCTCGGGGCTGGCGGATCCCGGGCGGGTGATCGGCCTCCACTTTTTCAATCCCGTTCATCGAATGAAACTGGTGGAAGTCGTGGCCGGGGAGCGGACAGATCCAGCCGTGATCCAAACCGCGGTGCGTTTTGTGCGCCAGGTTGGCAAGCTGCCGGTCATCGTGCGCGACAGCCCGGGCTTTCTCGTGAATCGAATTCTCATCCCTTACCTCGTCGAAGCGGGGAACCTGTTCGAATCGGGCGCCCGCGTGAAGGATGTCGATGAAGCCATGCTCGATTTCGGCATGCCCATGGGGCCTCTGCGCCTCCTGGACGAAGTGGGCCTCGACGTGGCCACCGACGTCGCCGAGACGCTCTCCTCGAAGTTCAGCCGCATCCGCGTTCCAGCCGCCCTGGAGAAAATGCGCGACGCCGGATTCCTCGGGCGCAAGAACGGGCTCGGATTCTACGATTACAAAACGCGGGTAAACATCGGAAACGCGCGGCTCTCTCCATTCCGCAAAAACGCCCTGGCCCGGGATCTGAGCCGGGAGGAATTGCAAAAGCGGATGGTGTTCCTGATGATCAACGAAGCCGTGCGCTGTCTCGAGGAAAAGGTCGTCGCCGCGCCCGAGGATGTCGATTTCGGGATGGTGATGGGCTCCGGCTTCGCTCCGTTCCGGGGCGGCCCGTTGCGCTACGCGGATTCCGTGGGGGCCGTCCAACTCGTTGCCGGGATGGACGCGCTGGGCGTGGCCGGCGATCCAAAGTTTTTGCCGTGCGAACTGCTGAGAACGATGGCTGGGCGCGGTTCCAAATTTTATGAAAACGAGTCCTGAAGAGAAAGCGCCCGCATCCTCCGGACCGGCGGCGGAGGCCGAGGTGATCGACACGTCGAAAATGTCCGAGGGCCAGCGCGCGGCGCTCGAGATGGCGGAGTCGGCCAGGAATTCCACGCGGGGCAGCTTTGCATCCGAGCTTTTCATGGGGCGGTTCGATCTCTCGAGCATGGATCCCTGTCCGGAACAGAGCGTGGAAGATCGCGACCAGGGAGACGCCTTTCTCGAAAAGCTCGATCGTTTCCTGCGCGAGCGCGTCGATCCCGATGAGATCGACCGCACCGGGGAAATTCCACAGGCGGTCATGGACGAGCTCGCCGCGATGGGCGCTTTCGGCATCAAGGTGCCGACGGCTTACGGCGGCCTGGGCCTTTCGCAGACCAATTACTGCCGCGCGGGAATGATGCTGGGCAGCTTTTGCGGGAATCTCACGGCGCTTCTCTCGGCGCACCAATCGATCGGCGTCTCCCAGCCGCTGCTCCTGTTCGGGACGGAGGAACAGAAAAGGAAATTCCTGCCGCGGGTTGCCCACGGCGAAATCTCGGCGTTCGCCCTCACGGAACCGGGCGCCGGCTCGGATCCCGCGACCATGGAAACGCGCGCGGACCCGTCGCCGGATGGAAGCCACTTCATCCTCAACGGCGAAAAACTCTGGTGCACCAACGGAACCCGCGCGGGAGTGATCGTGGTCATGGCCCGGACGGCTCCGAAAATGGTCAAGGGCAAATCGCGCAAACAGATCACCGCTTTCATCGTCGATATCGACACGCCGGGGCTCGAGATCACACACCGCTGCCGGTTCATGGGCCTCAAGGCGCTTTATAACGCGGCCATCACCTTCACCAACGTCAAGGTGCCGCGCGAGAACATCCTCCTCGAGGAAGGAAAAGGCCTCCGCGTCGCGCTGGCCACGCTCAATACGGGCCGCCTGACCCTGCCCGCCGCCTGCGCGGGCCTCTCGAAACGGTGCCTCGCGATTGCCAGGAAATGGGCGGGGGAACGGGTTCAGTGGGGCGCGCCGATCGGCAAACACGCCGCCATAGCCGGGAAGCTGGCGGATATGGCGGCAAACACGTTCGCGATGGAGGCGATGACGTTCCTGACTTCCGCTCTCGTGGATCGCAAGGAATCCGATCTCCGGGTCGAAACGGCGATGTGCAAACTCTGGGCCACGGAAAAGGCCTGGAAGATTGCCGACGACACCATGCAGATTCGCGGCGGACGGGGTTATGAAACGGCCGCTTCGCTCAAGGCGCGCGGCGAAGAGCCCGTGCCGGTCGAGCGGATTTTCCGCGACAGCCGCATCAACACGATCTTCGAGGGATCGAGCGAGATCATGCGCCTTTTCATCGCGCGCGAGGCGCTCGACCCGCACCTGAAAATCGGCGGTCCTGTCTTGAATTCCCAGCTTCCGGCGGCCGCGCGTTTTCAGGCGGCGCTCCGGTCGGCGGCGTTCTATTCGCGGTGGTATCCGAAACAATGGGCGCCGGGAAGCGGCGGCCTGCCCGCGGGATTGGATCCCGTGCTTGCGCGCCACTTGCGGTTCGCTTCGCGCGCGAGCCGCCGTTTGGGCCGGACGTTATTTCACGCCATGGCGCGGTTTGGGCCCAAGCTCGAACGCCGGCAGCTTTTGCTCGGCCGCTTTGTGGATATCGGCACGGAGATATTTGCCATGACCGCCGCATGCCTGCGCGCCCAGAGTTTGCGGGCGTCCGATGGCGGGAAGGCGGTGAAGATCGCGGATTATTTTTGCAAATCGGCGGCGCTTCGGATTGAGGATTACTTTCACGCTGTCCGGCACAACGCGGATGCGGAGGGGTACCGCGTGGCTATCGGCGTTCTGGATGGAGAGCTTGGCTGGCTGGAGGCGGGAATGGTGGGGCTTTAAGGGATGATCGGATAGGGTCACGGGCACTGCGGCCTTTACGCAACGGCATTATGCGCGCATCTTGTGGGACAGCCCACCTATGCCGCAGTCTTACCTTGAAAACCGCACGCCCTCGGCGGGCCGATTGTTTTGGATTTACGGCCCTGTGCGCGCCTGCATTACGATCATCGGCCTCGAGGCGCACCCCGAATCCGGAAAGAGCCGGGGCTATCAAGCGGTTTCGCTTTCCCGACCAAAGGGAAGGATGGCAAGACGTTCATCCATTGCCAGTTCCAAATATCCGGACTAGGCAGTGTTCACGAATTATAGTGTGTACGAATGATCGCGAAGATGATTGAAACTTGGGATGTTCAAACATCCCGTGCGCAAAATCCTCAGTGACCAGGTGTGGAAAGAGTTGGAGCCGGCAGTAAACGCCGCCAAGCATTCGCGGGCTGGGGCGCCGGGGAAACTGAGTGATCGGGAGTTTTTGGAAGCGGTGCTTCATCTCAATCGCACGGGAAGTCCGTGGCGAGATTTACCTCCGGAGCTGGGTTACTGGCATGCCATCTATATGAGATTCCGGCGCTGGGAAGCCCGCGGAGTGTGGCGGCGTTTGTGGAAAAATCTGCAAACCGAGCGCTTTGCTCAAGCCCGTGGTTTGCTCTTGGATTCCACGACGGTGCGGGCACATCACCACGCCGCTGGCGCGCCAAAAAAAACGGCCTCGACCAGGCTTTGGGACGCTCTCGCGGAGGACTGAGCACCAAGATCCACGCGGCCACCATCGACGAGAACTGCGCGGTGGCTCTGCATCTGAGTCCAGGCCACGCCCATGATGGCCGGCAATTTGAATGCCTCTACGAGAGTCTCGATCCGGACAATGTTCTGGAGTCTGCCGCTCTGGATAAAGGCTACGACGCCGACCGCATCCGGGCGCGTCTGGCCTGCGACGGCATCCAAGCGGTCATTCCCCCGATCAGCACCCGCTCCAAGAAACTGCCTTACGACAAGGAACTCTACCGCGGCCGCAACCGCATTGAGCGCTTCTTTAACAAGCTCAAACAATTCCGCCGCATCGCCACCCGGTACGACAAGTTGGCCAAAACCTTCTTTGCCGCTCTCCACCTCGTCTCTGCTTTCCTCATCATTAGGAATTCGTGAACACTACCTAAACTCCACCCGGCTGCCTTGGGGGATTCCGCGATGAAGAGCTTTCTCCTATCCGTTCTGCTTCTCTCGGCGGCCTCGGCGGCCCGTTGCGCCGATCCGTCGCCCACGCCTTCGCCCTCCGCCTCTCCGGCTCTCGCGCCCAACGTGCCGGAGGAAGTGCGGCCATTCGCGCAGGAGGCAAAGGATTTTTATGATCGCGGGAAGTACCACGAGGCCGAACGATCTTACGAGAGGGCGCTTCTACGGGCGCCCAACAACGTCTTCATCCTGTCGAACCTTGGCGTTGTCCTCTTCAAGCTCGGGAAGCTCAAGGGCTCGGAGGCGGCGTTCAAAAAAGCGATTGCCGCGGCGCCTGAAGACACCTTTTCTCGCACGACCCTCGGCGTCGTCTATTACCAGGAGGCCCGCTACGACGACGCCATCGGCCAACTCAAGAAAGCGCGGGAGATCGATCCAGGGAATGCGCAATTGCAGGGGGTCGAACGCGAGTTGCGGAAGGCAATTGAACTGGACCGGACAAAATATCCCGCCGGCGATTATCTTACTCCGCTCGAGCAGGAAAGATTGCAGGAGCAGATATGGTAGAACACTTCCCGGCTGGGCTCCGCTACGCGAGCTGGCTTTGGACGAAGTCGTGATAGACCAGGTTCTCCTGGCTCGACTCGACGACCTCCTGGACAACGCGGCAGAGGTCCGATATTTCATACGGCTTCGCCAGGCAGCGGATGAAGCCGTACTCCTGGAAGCGGCTCATGACGGGATCCGTCGCATAGCCGCTGGAGACGATCGCCCGGATGGACGGCTCGATTTCACGCAACCGCTTGATGGCCTCCTGGCCGCCCATGCCGCCGGGAATCGTCAAGTCCGAGATGACCGCCACGAAAGGGTCTCCGTTCATTCTCGCTTCCTTATAGACCCGGATCGCCTCGGCGCCATCGTGCGTTTCCGTCACGCTGAATCCCATCGGCGTCAGCGCGTGGCTCACCAGCGCGCAGATGGCCTCCTCATCGTCGATAACAAGTATTCTTCCCCTGCCGAAATACGGAACCTCATCGGACGCCGGCAGCGGCTTGGCCAGGGAAACTTCCTTGTCCGTGGCAGGCAGGTAGATTTTGAATGTCGAACCCGAACCGGCTTGGGACTCGACCGTGAGGAGTCCGTCATGGTTCTTTATAATGGAGTAGGATGTCGCCAGCCCCAAGCCGCTTGCTTTCGGTTTGGTCGTAAAATAGGGATCGAATATTTTTTTGATGTATTCCTCGGGTATGCCGATCCCTTCGTCCTGCACGGTGATTTTAACATAATTGCCGGGACGCAACGGCGCGAGGCCGGCGCTCTCTTCGGCCATCACAAAGTTCTCGCACACCACCGTCACGGTGCCGCCGGCGGGCATCGATTCCTGGGCATTTGTCGCGATATTTCCGATGACCTGGCTGATCTGCCCGGCATCGATCTCCACCGACCATAGATTGGTCGGCATTTCGATATTGCTGCGAATGTTCCCCATGTTGAGGGAGCTTGTCACGATCTCGCGAATGAGCTGGCTGATGGCGGCGGTCTTCTTGAGCGGAGCGCCACCCTTCGCGAATGTCAGGAGCTGCTGGGCCAGGTCTTGCGCGCGCAGCGCCGCTTTCTTGGCGGAGGCGAGCCGCCCGTGCATGTCTTCCTCCGGGTCGAGCGTCAGCAGCGAGAGAGAGAGGTTGCCGATGATGGTCGTCAGAATGTTGTTGAAATCGTGCGCTATCCCGCCCGCGGCGACTCCCAGTGACTCGAGTTTTTCGGCCTTCCGCCGCTCTTCCTCGGCTTTCAGCTTTTCGGTTACATCCCGGAAGACGAGCACGACGCCGACCTTCCGGTTGGCCTTGTCGCGGATGGGCGACGCGCTGTTTTCAATGAGCCTCTCGCTGCCGTCGCGCGAGACGATGACGGCGTGGCTGGCGTTGCCGACGACGGAGCCGGTTTCGATGATCCGCTCGACGGCGTTCTTGCTCGGGGTGCGCGTCCGCTCGTTGAGGATGTTGAAAACGTTCACCAGGGGCTCTCCCAGGGCCTGTTCCTGCGTCCAGCCGGTGAGGTTCTCGGCGACTTTATTCAGCATCAGGATTTTCCCGGACACGTCCGTCGTGATGAAGCCGTCCCCAATGGAACGCAGGGTGACGGCCAGGCGCTCCTTTTCCGCCGCCAGATCTTCCTCGAAGCGTTTGCGCTCGATCTCGGCGCCCGCACGCGCGGCGAAGATTTGCAGCGTGGATTCGGCGATCTGGATGTCTTCCATCTTCTTCGTATCGAGAACGCCCATCACCCCCACGGGCACTCCCTTGTGGTCCGTCAGCGGCATGGCGACGACGCTTTCGACCTTGAGTTCATTCAGTATCTCGTCATTGGGAAACTTTTCGCGCACCTCGCTCGGGTAGGCGCGAAAGCCCTTCTTCAAGACCTCTTCGCAGATCGTGTTCGACAGCCTGTAGTTGGTCTTGCGGCGTATGTTTCCGTGCTCGGCGATGATCATGGAACAGCCGTTCCCGCCCACTTTCACGGTCTCGATGACAAAGGCGAAGTCGGTCTGGAGGGCCTTGGAAAGTTGTTTGACGAGCGAGCGGACGAATTCCTCGCCCGTCGTCGCCGAAACACCCAGGCCGATGTGCCGCAGCGTCTCTTCGGAGCGTTTCCGGGCGGAGACGTCGCGGATCAACGCCACAAACTGTTGCCGGCCGGCTACTTTCATCGCGCTGAGCGAGATCTCGATGGGGAACGGGTAATAATTCTGACGATGCCCGACCGCCATGATGCTCCCCCGCCCCATGTTCGCCATGTCGTGCATGAGAAGCCTCTGGGGAATGAGCTTCCCTATCGGTTTGCCGACCATCTCGCCGGCCTTGTAGCCGAACATATTCTCCGCCGCGGGGTTCATCGACTGAATGAGGCCCTGCCCGTCCATCGTCAGAACGCCATCCATGGTCGCTTCGATGATCGAGCGGGTCTGCGCCTCCGCGGACGCGATTTTTCGCAAATGACGACGGTACGCGCGGAAGCTATACAAGCTCGAGGCGAGAAGAAACCCCATCGCCACGGCGCACAGGGCGGACAGGCCCGCGGTTCTCGCGATGCGCCCGGTCTCGGCCCGGAAATTAGCCTTCTGGTAAATCCCCTCCTGGGTGCGCTCAAAGTCACTCATCGCCGAGTGGACGTTGTCCATGATCGCCTTCCCGTGGCCTTGGGCTACCAGCGCCACCACGTCCTTGCGCGCCTCCCGCGCCTGGATCGCCGGGATGGCCGCTTCGTTCCGCCAGCTTTCCAATTCCTGGTTGATTCTCGCCAATTGCCCCAACTGGGCCGGGTTATCGCCCAGGAGCACCGCCAGGTGTCCATGGATGACGTCGTATTGGGCGGAGGCGCTCTGGTAAGCGACGATGGCGGTTTCCTGTCCGGTCAAGAGGTATCCCCATTGCGCCTTTTCCATTTCGGAGATGACGCTCTCCAGCTTGGGAGCGTAAACGAGCACCTCGAAGGAAGCGCCGGCAAATTGCTGATCCTTCGTAAGCACCCGCACCGAGGCCTGCTCCTCGTCCTGCAAAGTCTGAAGATATTTTCGCGCGTCATCCAGGAGCGAATTGCCGAGGGTCGAGCGCAAGACTTCGCTGGGAGAGATCGTTCCGGGCGTTCGCGGGGTGTTGCCGCGCTTTTCTTCGATGCCGGGCCCAATGGTCTGGGCGAGCCATTGTTCGACCGCCTGCCGGATCCGGGGGACGTGCTGGCGCGCGGTCGGATCCTGGTGGACGAGCAAGTTTAGATCATCCAGCCGGGAGAGCAGCATGGCTTTGCGCGGTTCCAACTGCTGCAAATACTGATCCTGCCCCATCAACAGATAGCCCCTGTAACCCGTCTCGAGATTATTCAGGTCGTTCTCGACCTTGTTTGTGAGGCGTAACACCTCGAGCGTCCTGGCGCGACGGCCGTCATTTTCATGGTCGCGCACCACCACAAAGAACAGAATCCCTATCAGGACGGCGATGGCAAAGATGCCGACGGAAGACGACCCGAGAACCTTTCCGTTGAAGTAATCGTCCGCCGAGAGCCAATCCCTCGCTTTCTTCAAGGGAATAATCTTCATAAGGAGAGCGCGCATCTCGCCCTTTCCGTAAGCTAGAACCATACCTACGGGGGCCTTTGGGTGCTCGCAACGCCTAAAACCCCGGAGCGGTTCGCCCCCCTTTTCAGCGAATTCTAATATTTGAGAAAACTGCGGTAGGGCACGCCTTCCAGGTTTGCCGAACCCTGGAGGAATTCCAACTCGATGAGAAATTGCGCCTCGACCAGGTCCCCGCCCATTTTGCGGATCAATTTCACCGCCGCCGCCGAGGTGCCCCCGGTCGCCAGCAGGTCGTCGATGAGGACCACCCGTTCCCCGGGCTGGATGGCATCGACATGCATTTCCACCACCGCCTCCCCGTATTCGAGTTTGTAGGCGGTGGAATCGGTCCTGTACGGCAGCTTCCCCTTTTTGCGCACCGGGACGAAACCGAGCCCGAGCCGGTAGGCGACGGCGGAGCCGAACAAAAAGCCGCGCGCGTCAATTCCCACCACCTTTTGGATGTCGCGGCTCGAGCAGGCCTCCGCGAATAAATCGATGGAAGCTTTGAAAAGGCCGGCGTCGGAGAGGATCGGGGTGATGTCCTTGAAAATGATCCCTGGAATCGGGAAATCCGGAACATCGCGCACGGCCTCGCGCAACTGGCTCATCTTTTCCGGCGTCATGACGCGCATATTGGCACGGACCCGCGCGGGATTCAATCGTGTTTAGAAGAGGGGCGGCCGCGTGTTAAGGCTGGCCAAGCGCCGCGATTCGCAATACTTGCTGGAGAAGTTCCATTTCGAATGGCCAAAAATTTCAAAGACCTTTCGGAGCAGGAGATCCTGGCGCTTGCCATTTCCCTCGAGGAAACGGATGGCCGCATCTACGCCGATTTCGCGGAGGGCCTGAAGGCCGACTACCCTTCCAGCGCCCAGGTATTCAGGGAGATGGAGGCCGAGGAAGACGAACATCGCCGCAAATTGATTGAAGAATACCGCCGCCGTTTCGGAGAGCACATTCCGCTGATCCGGCGTCAGGATGTCAGAGGCTTCATCCACCGCCGCCCCGTGTGGCTCGTGCGGCCGCTGGGCATCGATGCCGTTCGGCGGCAGGCCGAAACCATGGAACTGGAAGCGCAGCGCTTCTACCGGCGCGCGGCCCACGCGGCGGGCGACGCCTCGACGAGAAAGCTTCTGGGCGACCTTGCCGAGGCCGAGAGCAAGCACGTGACGATGGCGGACAGCCTCGAACAGCGGCATCTCACGCCGGAGGTTCGAGCCGATGAGGAAAAGGCCCATAAACGGCTCTTCGTGTTGCAGATCGTCCAACCTGGATTGACCGGCCTCATGGACGGCTCGGTCTCGACGCTCGCGCCGGTATTTGCAGCCGCCTTTGCCACCCAGCGAAGCCACGACGCCTTCCTCGTCGGCCTGGCTGCCAGCGTCGGGGCGGGCATCTCGATGGGCTTTGCCGAAGCGGCTTCCGACGACGGCAGTCTCACGGGACGCGGGAAACCGCTCATCCGCGGAATCGTCTGCGGATTGATGACGGCGGCCGGTGGCATCGGCCATACGCTCCCCTTCCTCATCCACGCTTTCCGAACCGCCACCGCCGTCGCGGTCGTCGTGGTGGCGATCGAACTCCTCCTCATCAGCTACATCCGCAACCGCTACATGGATACCCCGTTCCTTGCGGCCGCGTTTCAGGTCGTCGTCGGGGGCGTGCTCGTCTTCCTGGCGGGAATCCTGATAGGGAGTTCCTAGCTTCCCGCGAACCGGCGGCCCGCAACGCGGCTGACCGGCCAGAGAAGCAGCAGCGCCAGCGCGCAAATTGTTCCGGATTCCCCGCCACTGGCGGCGCAAAAGGAAGCCTGAATCAACAGCAAAAGCCGGATCAACGCGCCTATCGCGGGCGGAACCGGCGTCCCCGGCTGTCGCAGACGATGGGCGATCCACGCGCTGGCGAGCACTGCAACCGAAAAGACTTCCTCTAAAAGGGTGGGGCGAAAACGGAGGCTGGCTACGAGTGCCGTGCCTCCCACCAGCAGCGACAGGCACGGAAGCCAGCATGTCTGGGGAACGCGTCCCGGCCTCATTTCATGCCGCGCCAGATTCGTGACCGCCGCTATGTAAAGAGCGATGATCGACGCTGCGGGCCACGCGGAGTTAAAGACTGACCCGGACGCCGCCGCGCCACCCAAGAGAACGCTGAAGCCGCGGCAAAGGCCCATATTGATCGCCCCGGCGAGCGGAACTCTTTTCAGCCCCGCGTTATAAACCACTACAGAAACGATAATGCACATTCCGGCGCGGACGGCGGCGCCGCCCGCGAGAGCGCACAGACCGAGGCCCAACAGGCCGAGAGCGATGGCGACGCCCAGGACAACCCCGCCCTGGACGGCGCCGCTCGGCAATGGCCGTTCGGGACGCTCGCGGCGGTCTTCCTCGAAGTCGAGCAGATCGTTCAGCAACAATCCGCCGCTGTAAAAGCAGAGGCTTGCTCCGGCTGCCAGGAAGGCCCGCCCGGAGAGTCCGCCCGTGGAAGCAAGCAGGAAACCGGCCAACGGATCCCCCGGGACCGTAAAGAGATTGGGCGCCCGGAAGAGTTGGAGCCAAGTTTTGAGAGACCGGTTCACCCCCCGGACTATGTGTCATCACACCAAGACCGTAAAGGCGCTCCATTTTATGCCGCCCGAAAAATTCCCTCTTCCTTTTGGCGCGCGGATTTTGAAAACTGTCGCGGTGATGCTCTGCCCTTCGTGGTGAAAATCCGACTACCGTTATTCGCCCTGGCAGCCGCCGGTCTGCATGCGCTCGCTGCCCCTTTCCCGACTGTTTGGTTCGGCCCCGCGGATGATCTTAAAAGGCAGCTCGCAGCCGCCGAGAAGGACACGAGCCAACCAGGCTTTTCCTGGTATGCCGTCGCCGAATTGAGCCGCCGCATTCTCCTGCTCGACCCGAGGAACCCGGAGATTTGGGAGAAAATGGCGCGCGCCCAATTCGAGGTGGGGGACGTGGACCGGTGCGAGCAAACGCTCGCCTCGTGGGAGGAATCGCTCTCCGCGCATCCGCCCGTGCTCGACGCTCTTTACGGGGACGTTGCCTTCGCTCGCGGCGATCATCCGAAGGCGCTGCAATTCTGGTCCGCTTATCTCGCCGCGAAACCCGGGGATGCCGCCACCCTGGAAAAGATTGCCTGGTCGCAGGAATCCGATGGCCGCTGGGACGGCGCGATACAAGCGCTCACGGAGCGCATCGCGGCCAAGGAGACGCCGGGCGTCCTGGTTTGGCGGGCTCGCTGTTATTTGCGCGCGAGAAACTGGGATGCCGCGTTTGCGGATATCGAGAGGGCCGCCAAACTCGACCCCGCCAACGACTCGGTGAAGGCCTGGCTTCCTCGCTTTGAACTGCTCCGAACGGTTCTGCCGGACATCAAGAATATGGCGGTCCCGCCCGGGGCGGCGGGAGCCAACAAACTGTTGGACCGGGCGCTGCTTTTTGGCCGGGCGGACCAGTACGATCTCGCCCTCCAGGACGATGAAACGGCACTGAAAGACGCACCGGATTCGCGGCGCGCTCTTCTCCAAAAATGTTCCGCGCTCCTCGCGCTGAACAGACGGGATGACGCCGCCAAATTGAACCTGAATATCCTCGTTCCGAAACGGAATTTCGCCGAAAAGGCGCTTCGCGAGATCGGCGGCCTTGACGCCCAAATTGAAAACGAGCCGAAAGAACCGAACGGCCTTCTCGTGGAACGAGCCGTCAAATGCAACGAAATAGACCAATTCACCCTGGCGCTCCAGGACACCGCGACCGTCGAGGAAAGCGGCGCCAGGGACGCCCTTTTTGCGAAGGCCCTGACGGAGGAGGGATACGCCCTCGAGAAGCTGGATCGCAAGGAGAAGGGGATGAAGAAATTCATCGAAGCCACCGATCTTGATCCCAAGAACGCGCTGGCATGGCGTTTCCGGGGCGAAGCGGAGATGCTGCGGGCCAATTACCCGCCAGCCATCGATTTCCTTTCCAAATCCCTTGCCCTCGAAGAGGTCGCCCCGGTATTCGCCGAACGCGCCAAGTGCTACCGCGCAACGGGAAAGTTGCTCGAGGCAAATTGGGACATCGAGCAATTCAAGGATCTTCAACAGAAATGAAGCGCCGGCTTTTGCAACTCCTTGCGGCGCTTTGGCTCGCCGCCTGTTTTCCGGCGGCGGCCGGCGATGCCGAAGGCGTCGCCAATAACGGAGGCGTTGTCATCAACCCCGCCGGAGGGGAAATCGCAACCGGAAGCACGCTCACGATCACCTTCCCGGAATCGATGGCGGCTGCCGGAGAGATCGATGCCGCGGGCCAGCCGTGCCCCTTGGCGAGCGATCCGAAACTTCCCGGCTCTTTTCTGTGGAAGAGCCAGACCGAAGGCGACTTCACGGTGGACGGGCCGGTCATTCCGGGCGCCGTCTATCGTTTTTCCCTTGCCCCCGGACTGAAAAGCCTCGCCGGACACCCGGTGGAGGCCAGGCAGTGGGGGGCGCAGTTCAAGGCCGACCCCTTCCAAGTCGAATTCTCGGATGCTGACATCGATCGAAAGCATTTGGCCGCCCGCCCGCAGATCTATCTTTCCACGAATTACGATGTCAGCTTTTCCGAAGTGGCCGGAAAGTCCTGGTTCCAGGACAAGGATTCTTTTAAGCGTTACCCGGTCGAGGTGATCAAGACAAGCGAGGCGGACCTGCCGGAAATCCAAGGCCATGAGTTTGCCCTCCAGCCGCGCGCGGATTTGCCGGCGGGACGCGCTTACGACCTCGTTATCAGCGGATTGGCCGACCTGAAGACGCGGACGCCGCTTCCTCATCTGGAAGTCTTCCCCGCCGGAACCACCGCCTCGCTGGAGATGAAGTGGCTGGGCGCTTTCAATAATCCGTTGGAGAAACCGGCCATCCGCGCCCAATTCAATGACCGGGTTGACGCCGATACCGTCTCGCCGGCCACTTTCCTGATCGAGCCGGCGGTCAGGAATCTCAAAATCGTCGCGCAGGAGGACGAGATCGTGGCCCAGGGCGATTTCAACCTCCAACAACATTACAGCGTGAGCGTTTCTCCCGGCATCAAGGGAAAGCGCGGCTACGGGCTGGCCGCCCCGGCCAAGTGGGGCGCCACCTTCAAACCCAAACGGCCGGCCGTCCTTTTTCCTGGCGACGAGCGGATATTGCAACGCTCCGGGTCGGGTCTGCGCTTCACCTTCCTTCAAGTCAATACCGCTCTTCTTACCTGGAATCTGGCGGAAATACCGCTGGAAAAACTCGGGGCGGTTTCTGACCGCATCCGGGAGTTCCAGCAGGACGCAAAGGATCCGCTCACCGGAGAGACGCTCATCGATCCAGACACGGGATTGAAGAAAAGCCGGGAAACGGAACTGCTGGCAAAGGCGTTCGACCTGAACGTGGTGGGAACGGGCCGCCTGGACTCGACAGGCGGCGATCAGGAAGTGCTGCGCAAGATCGACTGGAAACCCGCCGGCAATCCGCTCTCCGGCCCCTTTCTCCTGGAAGTCTTCGGATTCGGCGATGACGGAAAATTTGTTGGAAACCACCTCATCGTCTGCTTCAGCGATGTCATGATGATTCAGAAGAGAAGCGGCACCACCGTCACGCTTCGCCTGGTGAAAATGTCCGACGGTTCGCCGGTTGCGAACGCGACCATCCGCGCGCTCTCCAAGGAGAATTTCGAATTGGCGCGCGCCACCTCCGACGAAGAGGGGTTGGCGTTCTTTTCCGTGGACCGGCTCTTTCCCGCAAAGGGTCCTCAGACGCGCCTCTATGCCGCCGGCACGCCGGAAGGCCCGGCTTTCCAGTTCGCCGATGCCTCCGCTTACCCCTCCGGACGCCCGGAGAAACCTCGCAAGGAGACGGTTCTGCGCTCATTCATCCTCACGGACCGGAATCTTTACCGGCCCGGCCAAACCGCTAAATTCTCGGGATTCGTTCGCAGAGAATGGGACGGCGAGCTTTTTGTGCCGGCCGATGAGAAGATCGGCTGGTGGATCACCCAGGAAGGATCCGCCGAGCACATCGCGGAAGGGAGCGCCGCTCTCACGGCCGGAGGGTGGGATGCCGAATGGCCCATTCCCGAAAAGGCGGCGCTCGGCGAGTATGTCATCCATTGCCGGCTCGGCGAGTTGCAAGCCGAGGAGCCCAACCACTTCAAAGTCCAGGAATACCGCGTGCCGCTCTTCTCGGTTATCGTCGAACCTCGGAATACGGTCGGAACCCGGTCGTCGGTCAGCGTTTCCTCGGCCTATTTTCACGGCGCACCCAACGCGGGTTCGCGCATCCATTGGAAAGCGGAGTGGACGATCCCTCAGACGGAAAGCGACGACGCAATTCGCCGCGACGATCCCTTTTCGGAAGGCGCCCTCTCGCCACCCGTTTCCCAGGAGAAGGAGGGGGACGCCCTCCTCGACAGGGATGGCGTGGCCATCCTCGAGTCGGACGCGCCGTTCGCGCAGGCCGCTTCATTCGGCCGCTTTGAGGTAAACTGGCGGGTGGATGTGACCTCCGTGGATGGGCAAACAATCACCGGCGGAGCCAGGGCCGCGCTGCAATCCGTCCCCGCGCTTCCCGGCGTGCGCTGCACCGCGCAGTACCCGGCGCGGGCCATTAAGGTCGAGGTGGACGCTGCCCGCTCCGACAACCAACCGGTGAATCAACTGCCGGTGCGGGTCGATCTCTTCCATGTCACGTCGAAAACGGTGAAGGAGCAACTCGCGCCCTTCGTCTTTCGCTACCGGAACACCAGCCGGTTTGATAAAGTCGCCTCCCAGGCCTCCACGACTCCAGGCGCGATTGTTTTCCCGGTCACGGAGACGGGCCGTTATGTGGCGACGGCAACCGGGTCGGAAACCGGGACGCCGGTGGTGAGCGACGAGACGTTCATCAGCGGCGAGGAATATGCCGAGTTCCCGGTCGAGAACGACACCACCTTCCAGCTTTCCCCCCTGGGCAGGAAGCCCTTTTACCGCCCGGGAGAAACCGCCGTGTTTTCCGTGCAAGCGCCCTTCGGCGGCACGGCGTGGGTGACAATCGAAGCGGAGGAAATCCTCAATACCCTGCTCGTGCCCATCGCGGGAAACTCCGGTCGCATCGCGCTGCCGATAAGGAAGGAATACGCCCCAAACGCCTGGGTTTCCGTTTACCTCCTTCAACCGGGCGGCAGGCGCGATCTTCCCAAGGAACGCTTCGCGTGCGTGCCGATCATCGTGCGGAAGCCGGAACTGGAGTTGAACATCGCGCCCACTCTTGCCGCGGAAACCGTGCGGCCGGGCGAAACGGTGAAAGGCGAAGTGACGGTGACATCCGGGGGAGTGCCGGTTCCCGACGCCGATCTCACCGTTTTTGCCGTCGATGATGCCGTGCTCGAACTCGGCGACTGGAAGCTCCCGGACATCCTGTCCGTCTTTTATCCCGAGCGCCCTTTTAGGGTGCTCAGTTTCAATGCGCTCGATCATTACGTCGATTCGATCCATTACGCCAATTCGATCCAGCGCGCCGGCCTCACGGAAAAGGGCTTCGTCATTGGAGATGGAGGCGCCCAGCAGTTCGGCAACGTTTCCATCCTCCGAAAGGAATTTCGCACCCTGGCTTACTGGAAAACCGGCCTCGGGACGGACGCGGACGGAAAGGCGTCCTTCCAATTCCAAGCGCCGGATAATCTTACCAGCTACCGCATCGTAGCCGTGGGCCAGACCGGCAACCACCAGTTCGGCGGTTCCGCGGACAAGACGGTAAAAGTGTCCAAACCGCTTCTCGTCGAGCCAGCCCTTCCCCGTTTTCTGCGCGAGGGCGACGAGGTGGAATTGCGCGCCGTCGTCCGGCAGAATGACGCGGACTCCGAAGAGGTTGCCGCCCGGTGCATCGTGGACTCGAAACTGACACTGATGGACACCCATGTCGGTCCCGGAGCAATCCAGACCATCCAGCGCGACATCCCGGCGGTCTTCCGATTCAGGGTCAAAGTCTCCGACCCGGATTTTTCGCCCTCGAAAGTTCGCTTCGAAGTGGTCTCGAAAACCCGCCCCGGCACTTACGATGCTGTCGAGACCGTGCTTCCCGTCCACCCTGCCACCATCGTGCGCAAGGAGAGCGTGGCAGGCCTGTTCGAAGGGCCCGCTTTCAACGCCCCCGATAAGATGCCCGAATCATGGAAACAATCGGCCGGCCATTACGGCGTGACTCTTTCCACCTGCCCGTGGCTGCCGAAGATCACCGGCTTGCCGCTCATCCTCGATTATCCGCACGGCTGCTTTGAACAGATCTCGACCCGGCTCCTCGGTTACAGTTTGTTGGGCGATCTGCTCGCCTCTCTTCCCGAAGCCCAGGCGCGGGACGCCCACTACCGCGATGCCATTCAAAGCGGCTTCGCGCTCTGCGACGCCTCGCTGCTGCCGGACGGCATGCTCCCCTACTGGAGCGGCAGCCGGATTGGAAGTCCGTTCTGCACGATCGAGGCCTGCTGGGCTTCGAGCGAAGCAGCCAAGGCCGGGTTCGCCGTTCCCGCCCGGCTGCTCGAGGCGCTCCCGCGCGCGGTCAGGACCATTGCGCTCGAAAGCGAGTCCCCTTTCCTCAGAAGTTTCGCTCTGATGGTCCTCGGCGATCGCGGAGAAAGAGGTGATCTCACCGCCGCCGCCGAAGCCGTGTATCTCGATCGCGGCAGGATGAGCGACGAGGGCCGGGCCTTGCTGGCCCTGGCGCTGCACCGGCTCCACATCCTGCCGAAGGAAAAACTCCAGTTGCTCAGCGAGATCGCCTGGCCAATTCCCGAACGCGCTTTTGACCCGGATACATTCGCTTCGAAGGAACGCGCCGAAGCGATCTGCGCGCTGGCCTTCAGCACGATCTCTCCCCCTTCGTGGGCGGGGGAAAGGCAGGCACGGGCGCGCGCGCGCATCTCCGCTCTCATGGAATCCTCCTCCGCTCTCTCCACGCAGGAAAATCTCTGGCTGCTGCTCACGTTCAAGGCGCTCGGGGATGCCGCGCCCGCTCCGAAATTGCAGGCGGCTGCAGCAGACCTCCGAAATGCCGCGGTTTCCCGCAACGGCGTTTCCGCCGGCTGGTTGGACAACCCCCTTCCCGTCCAATCGGACTTCACCGTGCACGACCTCAACGCCGGTTCCCTCAGCTATGTGGTGAACGCCGAATTTAGCGGCGATAAAGTCGAAACCGACCGTTCGGATCGCGGGTTCCGCGTCGAACGCGTGGTGCGCAATCTCACCAAGCCGAAGCGCACCGGGCAACCGGATGCGCCCTTTAAATTGGGCGACAGCGTCCTCATCACCTACCGGCTCAACACGCGCAAATTGCAAAACTACGTCGCGCTGGAAGACCTGCTCCCGGCGGGCCTCGAAACAGTCAATCCCGACCTGCCGTCCGTCGCGAAATTTTTCGAAGTCCCCAAGGACGAGCACGACAATGTCCTTTCGCTTTCCCATTCGGAGATTCGCGACCAATCCACGCTCCTCTACTTCGACCGGGTCGATCCCGGTTCCAACACCTACTCCGTGCTCGCGCGCGCCACCGCCGCCGGAACATTTCAGTGGCCCGCCACCCAGGTGGTTCCCATGTACGACACACGCTTCTCCGGCCTTTCGCCCTCGTCCGTCTGCGTGGTCACGGGCGACTGAAGCCGCCATTCTTCTTTTTCGATGAGTTACTTTTTTCTGATCGCGGGCCTCGGCATGGTCGCCATGGGGGGACAGGACGCCTGGAAAAAAGGAGTTGCAAAGAGCCGGGCAGGCGCTACTTTCTTGGTTCCCTATGGCAAAGACAAGTTGGATCGAGAGAGAAAAGCGTAAACGGGCTACCGTAGCCAAATACGCGGCGGTGCGCGCCGAACTCAAGGCGAAGAAGGACTACATCGGCCTCTCGCAGCTTCCCCGCAACGCCAGCCCGGTCCGGCTGGTCAACCGCTGCCAGCAGAGCGGACGCCGGCGCGGCTACCTCCGGCGCTTTAAACTCTCCCGCATCGCTTTTCGCGAACTCGCATCGTTCGGCTTGATCCCGGGCGTAACCAAATCGAGCTGGTAGGCAGCTCCACCGGGACTCTGCCGCGGAACGTTTCC
>Ga0302324_100001022_pt1 | contig 69320 bp, 65 predicted proteins | sample Palsa_T0_1_FD_201949 | JGI IMG/M metagenome (GOLD analysis project Ga0302324, IMG submission 201949) | Peat permafrost microbial communities from Stordalen Mire near Abisko, Sweden - Palsa_T0_1 | ecosystem: Environmental > Terrestrial > Soil > Palsa > Peat permafrost | place: Sweden: Abisko...
CCCCGGCGACCCCGCCTATCGGGATTTCTACCGCGACATCGGCTTCGATCTCTCCCACGAATATTTGAAGCCTTACCTCGCGGCCGACGGGACGCGGAAGTTTACCGGCATCAAATACCATCGCATCACCGGGCGCACCCGCGACAAGGATCTCTATAACCGCGGATGGGCGATGGGCGCCGCCGATTCGCACGCTGCCAACTTCATGTCCAACCGCATGAAACAGATCGAGCACCTCTGCCGCACCATCAACATCGATCCCATCGTCGTCAGCCCTTTCGATGCCGAGCTCTTCGGTCACTGGTGGTTCGAGGGGCCTGAATTCCTGAACCTTTTCATCCGCAAATCCGTCTACGACCAGCAGCAATTTCAATTCGTCACACCGAGCCGGTATCTGGAAGACCATTCCACGCTCCAGATGGTGGTTCCCTCCGCTTCGAGCTGGGGCCACAAAGGATATTGGGAAGTCTGGCTCGATGAGAGCAACTCCTGGATTTACCCTCATCTCCACACCGCCGCCCGCCGGATGACGGAAATGGCCCGGGCGTTTCCGGTGGATCCCCCCGCCCAGGTGGAGCGCGCCCTGCGGCAGTTGGCGCGCGAACTCCTCCTCGCTCAATCCAGCGACTGGGCCTTCCTCATGAAAACCGGCACCGCCTCCGCCTACGCCAGCAAGCGCACCAAAGACCATATCTTGCGCTTTACCCGTCTCTACGACCAGGTCCGCGCGGGCTTGATCGACGAAGATTTTTTGAAAAATTGCGAGTGGCGCGACAACATTTTTCCGAATCTCGACTGGCGTTATTATCGATGAGCCCGCTGCGGTTCGTCCTTTTCTCCGTCTGCCTCTCGGCCCTCGCCGCCGCGCAGGAGTCTCCGACTCCCCCGCCCTCCGTCCGCATCGAATTCGCGCCGCCGCCCATGGAGGGCACAATCAGCCTCGGCATCTACGACGCAAACGGCAAGCTCGTGCGCGTCCTTCATCGCGAAGCCCCGCTCTCCGATTTCAAGGTCGGAGTCAACGGTCTTATCACAAGTTGGGACGGCAAGGACGGTGCGGGAGCCCAGGCGCCCGCAGGCAAGTATTCAAGCCGCGGGTTCATGATGGGAGAGCCATCCGTGGAAGGGGAAGCATTCCTTTTTAACGATTGGGTTTCGGAGGACAGCTCCCTCCGGCCCGCGCGTATTCGCGACCTCCGCGCGGAGGCTGACGGCGGCCTTGTCTTCGCCGCGGATTCAAATGAAGGAAAAGTTCTCTTCGGTTGCGATCTGGCGGGAAAGATTCTTTCGATCAACCCCCTTCCCGAAAACTACGCCATGAACCCGTGGGCGACCGTCGCCCTCGCATTTCTGGAGAACGGCTCGCTTTTCGTTCGTGATAAATCGGCATCCCGCCGTGTCACTCTCTCCGGCTCGAGCCAGGCCCTCGACCTCTCCTCTGGCAGCGACGGAAACCTCTGGCTCATCGTTCGAGACGGCGGAAACGTTGAAGTCCGGGAATACACCCCTGCGGGAGAATTCATCCGCCGCCTCGCGATAAAGCCGGACGAGCCCGCGCCCGTGAAGATTTCCGCTTCCGGCCCGGCGAACGAAATCTTCCTGCTCGAGCAGAATGACAAGGAGCAGCGCGTCCGCGGCCTCGCGCTTGCCGCCGCACAGCCGCCTCTCTCGCCCGGAGCGCCTGCGATCTCGACGTGGAAAGTCATCTTTTCGAAATCGATACTTTTCAACGACTCGTTCGCACGTGTGCGCGATCTGCTGAAGGGAGCGGATGGAAAACCGTTCGTGCCCCAGGAGAAGGTGAAACTCACCCTTGTTCCCAATCCCCTCAATGCCGGCCAAAGCGAGTCTCTGGAGGCCGGCATCGCCGTCGATAAACAGGGGAGCTTTCTCCAACTGCCGGACGGCCTCCCTTTGTGTCACCTCACCGAGACCCCCGGCCTGCGTTGGGCGGTGATGGGCTCCGATGGCCAGGCGCTCACCATCTTCCAGAGCGACGGCGCTGTCGTGGAGGAATTCAAGGCCAGCCACCTGGAGAACATGATGTCCTTCGACTGCGGCAGCTTCGACTACGCCCCCGCGAAAAACTGAGTTTTCCTCCTGGAATAATGCGGGAATACGCAGTCAAAGCACTGAAGCAAATCGAAGCTTCCGCAAAAAAAGGGATATGGGAGGCCCATTGGGGATGCGCGGTAATTGCGGGGGCCTTGCTCGTCGAGGAAAATTTGATCGGAGAAGATGCCAAGGCGTCGGTCACGACCTTGCTCAAGCGCCTCATAACTTCGCGGGCAGGCTTTCAGGGAGAAGGGATCGAAGATCGAAACCTGCTTCAACCGGGGCAATTTGCGGAGAAGCTTCTCGCGGAGCTGGCGCCTCATGCGAAAGAACCGAGCGAAATCGGGCACGATATCATCTACTCTGCCTATGTGCTCAAAGCCCTCGACCGCTTCGGAATTACTCCGTGGGAATCGCTGCTGGATCGCGTCACGATGCTCGTTCACAAAGTCAAAGCTTCCGGCCCCGGTTGGATCACGGTTAACGGAAAGAACGAGGTCAGAACACTGGATGAGGCGGAAAGGAAAACCGATGCGGATTTTTGGACGATATTCTCCCATTTCGACAGACCCATGCTGATGGAAGCTGGCGACATGCAGCTCGGGCACCTCCTTACCCATGGGCACGCGATTTGCATGTTTCGGGGTTGCGCGAGCCGGGATCTCATTGCGGATTTCGACCTGGCCTATCGAAAGCGTTTGTATGGACTCCGGCGCGCAAATGACGAACAGAAAGAAAAGCCGGCGCTTCCCCGCAGAAAGATCGATCCGCGAACGAAAGGATATTGGACGCTCGTGGAATCGCTCGGCGACATGCATGGGCATGCGTTTAAGTACGCCTACAGCTTCCTTGACCTCAAAAGGAATCACGTGTCGGCGGCTGACATTGAAGCTTACGGTCGAATCGTATGGCCCGCCGAACTCAAGTGATCTGCTGGCTTACGCTACACCCTTGGAACAAGCGCCTTGCCCCAGCCAGGCCCGGCGTGCCATCTTCACACGATGGAGGAACTCGGGGCACGCCTGCGCCGGTGAAAATCATGAAGGCTCCAGGCATGCGCTTGACCTTCCTCCTGTCGTGTCTGTGGGCGTGGACGCTTGTTTTGACGGCGCATGGGGTCACTCCTCCATGCTGACGCGCCCGCCGCGCAGTTGGTGCTCGAACTCTCCGATGGCTCGCGCATTATCGGCACACCAGCCATTGACCGGCTCAAAATGGCGGCCCAATATGCCAATTTTGAAGTTCCGTTGCCCCTGTTGCGCACGGTTGAATTCAGCGGCACAAATCGCGTTGCCCAAGTGAACTTCCAAAATGGCGACCTATTAAGCGTCCAGTTGGCTGCCAAGGAGATCGCAATGAAGACCGTTTTTGGCCAAGTCGTGATCCCGCTGACCCAGGTGCGCAAGATCCGGGTATGTTGCATTGGCAGAGTTGACAGAGCTTTGCCGGAAGGGTTGGTCCTTCACTACACCTTTGACGCGAATGAAGGCGCGCGCGTCACCGACACGAGTGGCGCCGGCAACCACGGCGAGGTTCATGGAGCCACCTATACAAGCGAAGGCAAGGCGGGCGGGGCAATGAGTTTCAGCGGCTACCGTGCGGCGATTATCGTTGGAAATCCGGCAAACCTGCGGCTTCAAGACTTCAGTATTATGGTTTGGATCAAACGTGGCAGTCTGAACAAAGTCGGCGACCAGGGCGACGGAGAGTTGTTCGGTTACGGCCACGCGGGATACATCCTGGGAATTCGCCGTAACGGCCACTTCTTCCTGAGTAAAGTAGATTTCACCGATGTGCCCTCGCAGTGTGAAATCCATGATGACGCCTTTCATCATGTGGCGGTGACCAAACAAGGAAGCCAGATCGTGTTTTATTTGGACGGAGTCGCTTATCCCGCACCCGACTACGATCCCGGTTTCGAGTTTAGCACGGACGCTGCCGTAGGCGCTCGAGGAGATACCCTCGATGCCAGCTTTCTCGGGGTGATCGACGAAGTGGCAGTCTTCAATCGCGCGTTGTCGGGCGACGAGGTCAAAGGAATCTACGATTCCCAGAAGTAGCCGCGGCAAAAATTGGGTTGCCTGGATGATCATGGGAACAAGGGGCCTGAGTTTCCTTGACCGCGGGAATGAAAGCTGGCAGACAATTCTCACCCGATATGGCATTAGGAACCAAAGGCCGGCAAAACGAGACGGCGGAGGTGTGCAAGCAGCATCTTCGGGAAAATCATCGGGAGAAGCTGTCGCTGGTTGAAGAATTCATCGTGGAAATAGAAGGCGCCGGCAAGAATCGCGACATCACCAAATGGTCGCGGTTCAGGGACAGCAGGGACGTTCGGGAGGAAATGTTGAAGCGGCTGGACGGCCGCTTCGAAGAGTGGCTTGATCCCTCGCCGTGATGATGAGATTTCATCGCCTTCTGCCTTTGCTGGCGCTGCTCTTCGCTTCGTGCGTCGCTCCGGACCGCGAGCACACCATCGTCATCAGCGTTCCCGACCAGAAAATGCTCGTTTACAAGGAAAAGACGTGCCTGGCGGAATATCCGGTCTCGACTTCGAAGTTCGGATTGGGCGACGAACCCGGCAGCCGGGCGACTCCGCTGGGCCGGCTCGAAATCGCAAGGAAAATCGGCGGCGGCGCGGCGAGCGGTTCCGTGTTCAAAAACCGCGAATGGACGGGCGAAATCCTTCAGCCGGATACACCGGGACGAGACCCCATCGTCACGCGGATCCTCTGGCTGCGGGGACTCGAGGACGGCAACCGCCGCTCTTACGACCGCGACATTTACATCCATGGCACGCCGGAGGAATGGAAAATCGGGACGCCGTCGAGTTTTGGCTGCGTCCGCATGCGTTCGAGCGATATCATCGCGCTTTACGATATCGTGGGAGTCGGCGCGCGCGTTGAAATCATCGATGCTCCGCTGGCGATTCAAACGACGGAAAACGCCGCGCTGACGGACCGGCAGTGACCTATCGGCGTTGCTTGCCCTTCTCCCCCCCGGCAACCGCGGATCGCCTCCGAAACCGCGACGGGCTCGTGCCGGCATGGAGACGGAAACGGTTTGAAAAATAGAATGCGTCCGGATAGCCGGCCTCGGCGGCGACCTCCGTCACCGTGAGACTCGTCAGGCGCAGCAACTCGCAGGCGTGCCGCATGCGGTGCTGCTCGAGGAAATTTCTCGGCGAAGTTCCCGTTTGTTGCTTGAACAAGTGCGCCAGCCGCGACACCGAGGCGCCGCAATGCCTGGCGAGTTGTTCGAGCGCGAAAGGCTCCTTCATGCGGGCAACGAGGTAATCGCTCGCCTTTCGCACTCGAACATCCATCGCGAGCCAGGCGTGATCGGACGCGGCCACGCCTGCCCAAAGGAGCGCTTCCTCGAGCGCATTTCCGGCGAGATCGGACGCGTAAGGAATCTGGCGTTGAGCCGTGGAAATCAACCGGTGCATCGCGGCGCGGAACTTTTCTCGCACTTCGCCCTTTTCGATGTGCAACATCTTCACGCCATCGTGCGTCTGCGGCCAGCGGAGCCAGATGTTGCGTTGCGCCTTGGGCGCAAAATGGACCCAGAGCAGATGCCATTCTCCGGCCTCCGGCGACGTGCCGTAGTCCTGGAAATCCTCGGGTGCGTACAGGACAGCGTCGCCCGGCCCGGCGGTGCGCGAACCGTGGGGTGTGCGGAACTGGCCGCCGCCGGCGACCGTATAGATGAGCAGCCAGTCGCCGCTGCCGCGCGGGCGCCGGGTTGCATAGGAGCGCTTGCGGTGGAATTCACCGCAATGCAGGTCCGTTACTGGAAAATGAACCTTTCCTGGCCGCTCGCTCACGTAGCAAGATCCTATAGGAAAAAAGCAACTCCGTCCATTCCCTTCGGAAGCGGATGCGCTAAGGTAGTGAGCACCATGACACAAGCATTCACCTCCATTGTTTCCGAGCGAAAAACCCAGTTCGATGAACTCGGTTACTGCGTCGCCGCCGATCTTTTCACGGAAACCGAGATCGGGGACATCGAGAATTTCTTCGAGGAATTCAAAGTCTCCGGCGAAGGTGTTTTCGACGCTGGGACAAGAGACTACAAGGAGATCGATTTCACCAAGAACCAATTGCGCTCGATGCACCCCCACCGCTTCAGTGCGCGGGCGATGGGCTGGTTCCTGAATCCCAACGTCGCCGCCGTGCTCGAGGAGCTGCTCGGCAGGCCGGCGCTTGGCGTGCAGACGATGTATTACTTCAAACCGCCCGGAGGGAAAGGGCAGGGGATGCACCAGGATAATTTTTACCTGCTATCCATGCCCGCGACGTGCATCGCCGCATGGACGGCGATCGACTCCGCCGATCTCGACAACGGCTGCCTCTGGGTTGTCCCAGGTTCTCATCGCGGCCCGATCCACTGCCCGGAGGAGGGCGGCGCCAGGTGGATGAACTACGGCGACTCGCACATCACACGGTTCCCGCGCGAACAGAAGCCCGTGGCGGTTCCGGTTCGGCGCGGAGAGACCATGTTTTTCAGCGGCAATCTCATTCACGGTTCGGGTCCGAACCGCACCAAGGACCGCTTTCGCAGGACTTTCATCGGCCACTATATCGACGAAGCTTCCGACCAGGTCGCCAGGTTTTATCATCCCGTTCTCAACATGAGGGGCGAGGTCGTGAGCAACATCGCGATTCCCGAGGGTGGCGGTCCTTGCGGCGACGGCTGGAAGGGCGCGGAGCATTGAGGGTTTAGCGCACTTCCGCTCGCGCGTAGAAATATCGCGTCATGCCGGGCGGATAATCCGCCGAGATTGAGATCAGCGCGTCCGTAGCGCTTCCCGTGGCGGCTGGCGTCACCGTGACGGTGTATTCCTTGCCGGGCGTCACGGTTGCGACCTGGGTTTTTACCCTGGGGTCCGACGAGCCGGCGGTCACTGCCTTGACCGGCAAATCATTCAACACTTTCACGTTGACTGTTTTCGGGGCGGGCGCCTCTCCGTGCCGCCAATAGAGGAGGGCCGGCCTCAACTCGAGCAGATCGGGAATGGCGATCCTCATATCCAGGGCGAATGTCGGCGTTTTCGGATCGTCCGTTTCGATCAGGATCGTCTTGTCTTGCAACCCCATCCGGTCGCCGATCTCAAAAGTGGCGGTTATCTCCCCCTTCTCATTCGGAGCATAGATCCTTTTCTCCAGGACGGCGGTCGTGCAGCCGCACGAGGTCGCGATGTCACGAATATGAACCGTGTAGTTTCCCGCGTTTCGGAAAGGGAAACGGGCAACCACTTCCTTGTCGGAAAGGCTGGCCTTCGAATCCGCTTCCGTCTTTTCAAATACCAGTTGGCCGCGGCTGGTCCCAAGCGTCGAAAGGAGGAGGATGCCGCAGCAGAGAACCCTTTTCACACGATGTGAGCGCCTTCGGCTATCTCGCACAAATAAATCTCGCAGTCGTATCCGGTCAACTCCTTGTATTTCGCCGCGAGGTTTTTGGTGATTTCGCCGGCCGCTTCCCTGCGAATGAGGGAGACTGTCGCGCCGCCGAAGCCGCCGCCGGTGAGCCTGGAGCCAAGCACTCCCTCTTCCTTGCTTGCGAGCAGGACGAGATCGTCCAATTCCCGTGAGCTGTTCTCAAAATTGAATCGCGAGCTTTCGTGCGATTCGAACATGAGCTTCCCAAACCGCTCCGCTTCGCCATTTTTCAGAAAGTCCACCCCTTGCAACACCCGCTCGTTTTCACCGACAATGTGGAGCGCCCGCCTATAGATCTGCTCCGGCAGATCGCTCCGCGCGGCCTCCATTTGTTCGAGGGTGACATCCCGGAGAGCCTTCGCCCCCATGAGCCGCGCCGCTTCGAAGCATTGTTCCCGCCGCTCGTTGTATTCGCCGCCGACCAATGCGTGCTTGACTCCCGAGTGGGTGATGAGCAGCGCCAGGTCGCTTGGGAAAGGGACGTTTTCAATCGTTTCGTTCCGGCAATCGAGAAAGATCGCGTGATTTTTCCGGCCAAACACGGAGGAAACCTGGTCGAGCAGGCCGCAGTTCATGCCTACGAATTCGTTCTCCGCCTTGCGGCAGAGCCTGGCCAGCCGCAAAGGCTCCAATTCGAGATGAAACAGCTTTACGAGGAGAGTTGCCGTCGCGACCTCGACCGCCGCCGAACTCGACAGGCCCGCGCCGACCGGCAGATCGCTCGCGATCTCCGCGTCGAATCCGCCCAGAGGAAAGCCCTCGTCCACGAGGCACTTGACCACGCCGAGCGGATAATCGGCCCACGTCCTGGCCGGCCGGATATCACCGAGTTCCGCGGTGGCGGCCAGGCGCATCGTCGATGAGTTCAACGAGATCCTTGCATCGTCCGTGCGGCTCCCGGTTATCGTCACCCCGCGGTCGATGGCCGCCGAAAGCACATACCCCTCGTTGTAATCCGTGTGGTTCCCGAGGAGTTCGACTCTCCCGGGTGCGTAGGCGGTCACTGGATTCGCATTCATGGGGTATGCTTGCAATATCCGCGCCGCCTATCAATAGCGCAATGAGGACGCCTTCACGCCACCAGGCTCCGCGCATAGCTTAGCGTGTCGATTGTCGCCGGCGTTTTATCCGTGCGGATCGCCTTGATGCGCGGGAACCGCAGCGCCAGGCCGCTGCCGTGCCTCTCGCTCGGCTGCACGGAGTTGAACGCCACTTCGAGAACCACCTCCGGTTTCACTTCGCGATACCTTCCACGTTGCGACACCGTGGTTGCCTTGAAATGGCGGGTCAGCATCTCGATCTCCACGTCGGTCAGGCCGGAGTACGCCTTGCCGATCGTCAGGAGCTCTCCGCTCGAATCGTCGCGCACGGCGAACGTGTAGTCGCTCAACACGCCGTTTCGTTTGCCGTGCCCCAGCTCCGCGCCGACGACCACCACGTCGAGAGTCGCGAGTTCTTTTTTCAGTTTCAGCCATGCCAGGCCGCGGCGGCCCGGCGTGTAGCGGCTCTCCGCGTCCTTGACGATGAGCCCTTCGTTGAAGCGGGCGCGAGCCGCCGTGAACGCCGCCTCGATCTCTTCCGCCGAATGCGCCCGGAATATCGCCGCCACTTCAAAAAGCGGCGGCATGGTGAGTTCCTCCAACAGGGCGCGGCGTATTCGCAGCGGTTCGTTCAAGAGGGAACGCCCGTCCTTCCAAAGAAGATCGAACACCCTGTACCGCACGGGGATTTCGCTTCCCAGGAAAAGGTCGGCGTCCCGTCGTCCAAGCCTCTTTTGCAGATCGAAGAACGTCAGCTTTCTTCCTTCTTCGAACGCGACGATTTCGCCGTCGAAGATCACGCCGGATTCCAGCCGTTTCGCCGCTTCCGCCAGCTCGGGAAATTGTTCGGTGACGCGGCGCAGGTCGCGCGTGAAAATCTCAACGCGGGTTGAATCCCGGTGCAATTGCGCGCGGATGCCGTCGAACTTGTCTTCCACCCAGAGCGGGAGATCGTGGTCCCTTTTCATTCGTTCCCAGATCGCGACTGCGCTGGCTTCCGGGCTGGCGAGCATGCACTTGATGGGAGAAAAAAGCCTCAGGGAGACGCCGGCGAGCGCTCCTTCCGCGGCGAGCGAAGCGACCTTGCCGATGTCGCCGAGCACCATGTTTGCCTCTTTCACTTCGTCTATATCCTGCCCGAAGGCGGCGGCGATTCCCTCTTCGACGAGCCCCTCCTTTAAACCGATGCGCAAATCGCCCGTAAGTATCTTCACAACGTACATCCCCTCCAGCGGAGTCAGACGCCCGAGAGCCGCCTCGAGGATATCCTTTTTTGCCAACGGGCCGCGGCTCTGCCGCAGGGAGATGAAAAATCTCCGGGATTCTTCCAGGGAAAAATTTTCCGGCCTCGTTTTTCCCCGCAACGCTTCCAGGGCTGTCTTTCCCGCGTCTCCATGGCGGTTCGCGATCTCGCGGAACGCTCCCTCGCTCATCCCGCCCACCGCCAGGAGCGCCCGCTTTATGACCGCCCAGCCGGTTTGCAGCGCCTCCGCGCCGGCCTGAGGGAAGGCGTTTCCCGTGAGGTAAACAGCGGCGATGGCGAGGTTTTCCCGCGAGAGCGCCCGGAAGTAATCGCGGAGGAATTCCGTCTTTTTTAATTTGCCTGTTGCCGCCCCGACCTTTTCGCAAACCAAGGCGAATTGCCGGAACTCCGAGTCGCTTGCCGGCTCTTCCGCCAATGGCACGGCGACCGTTGCCGGCCGGCGGTGGGGAAGGGCGAGCCGCAGTTCGAGTTGATCGTCCTCGCTCAACGCCCAGGCTTCCACTCCGCGTTCGCGCAAATCCCTCGCAAACGCGGCCGCAAAGCCATGAAGAGTGAAAACGCGCTTTGGCCGCACCAGTTCCACGTACCGCACCAGATCCGTGTAATCGGCGTGGTCGGAGAGTGGAAACGCCGCGTCGCACTGGTAGCGAAACGCCGCTCCGGGGTCGAGCGCCCAGCCCGAGAGCACCGCCGTCTTGCGCGCCTTGATCTTCTGAACCATCGCCGAACGGCTTGCGCTGGGCGGGCAGATGAGCACCTTTCCCGCAACGCCGGCCGCGTCGTATTTTAGGAACGGCGGGAAGTCCGGTTGCAGCTTCCGGTAGATTTCCGTTATCCGATAAACGGAGCCGTGCAGCATGGGGGACATCCCGGCGCGGGCCAGCGCACAAAGAATCTCCTGCGATTTCCCGAGGGAATACCCGAAGAGGATCGGCACGGCGTTTTCTTCCAGCGTCTCCTGGCAGAACGCCACCATCTTCGAGACAATTTCGTCCGCCGGCGGAAAGACGTATCGCGGCAGGCCGTAGGTGGTTTCCATTATCAACGTATCCGCCTGCCGCCATTGCGCGGCCTCGGCGGAAAGGCCCTGCCGGAGCTTGAAATCGCCCGTGTAGAGAAGGGAATCGCTCTCCTCCAAAAAGAATTGGGCCGAGCCGAAAACGTGGCCGGCGGGAAGCAGCGTGATCCGCATGCCCCTGACCTGGGATGTTTCGCCAAAGGGCAGGACGTGTTCGATGCGCCGCCCCGGCACACGCTCCGCCATGAGAAGCGACGTGACCGCCGAAGTGATGATCTCGCGATGGTTCCCGGTATGGTCGGAGTGCGCGTGCGATACGAAGGCGAAGGGCTTTTGGTCCCTCGGATCGAGCCAGAGACCGTGGCGCGGCAGCTCGATTCCACGATCATATCTTAGCTCGATCATTCGAATTGGAATATTCGCCGTGTGCCAGCGCGGCGCAAACAGGGCGCAGCCGCTCCATATCGGGTTTCAAGGAAGACTTGTTTGATGCCGGGACGCGAGCGATAGTTTTCCAGATGGAGAAAACGCGCAGCCGCCACGGGGGGCGGCAAGATTCCTGCCGGTCCGCGAGCATTGACACCGGAGCCGCAACGCGCTCTTATTTTCGCAGATGAAACGAGTCCCGGTCTTTCTGGTGCTGCTCTGCGCGGCCGTTTCCGCGTTTGCCGTGACGCCGGGCCGCCAGCTTGAAAAGGCAAATGTCCTGCCGCTGGCGCTCGACGGCCATTTTCAATTTTGCAAAACCAAGCTCTTTTTGAACGATCCCGCCACGTTCGTGGTGACCATCGACCCGACGATCAATTTCGAGCGGCAGCGCATCGATTTCAAAGCGGTCACCGCCGTGGACAGGAACCAGCGCCTCGGCAATTACTTCACCTTCTTCTGGCGCGCCACAAAGAAAGCGGACTTGACCTTGCGTCTGGAGTACCAGCAGGCAAAACTGGGCAAATACGTCATGGCGAAGGAAATCGACTACCCCAATTTCAAAGGCTCGAAACAGAGCGACTTCGCCGTGATCGGCGACGATTTTACAGGGTTTGGCCGCGTGACGGCGTGGCGCGCCGTGCTCATCGAGAACAACAGGATCGTCGCCCTGTCGCAGTCGTTTCTGTGGGATTGAGGCTCTTGTTTGACGGTTGCGACTGGTTTCCCTATATTTTCCTAACTTGGTGAATACACAATCCTCTATTCTGGTTGGGTGCGCCAACCGGTGCGTCTGGATTCGGGTTGAAGGGAAAGGTTCTTTTCTCAACAGTTCAGGCGTCAAGGAATTCGCAAAGGAGATGGTCAATCGCGGCCACAGGGAATTTGTCGTCGATCTGCGCAACTGTCCGGCGATGGATTCCACGTTCATGGGAACCATGGCCGGCATCGCCCTGCGGCTTCGCGAAATCGGGCAGGGGCATCTGCGTGTCGTCAATCTAAACGAACGAAACAGCGACCTGCTTTGCAACCTCGGCCTGGATCAACTTTTCTCCCTTGATGCGCAGCCCGCCGCGGGCGCCCCCACCGTTCCCCTGGAAAGCAACAGCGGAGCCGGGGTAGCCGCGGATCACCAGGCCCACGTGAAGACGATAATCGACGCCCACCAGGCCCTCGTTGACGCCGACGCCGCGAACCTGACCAAATTCAAGGATGTTCTCGAATATCTCAAACAAGACCTGCGTCCTTCGGAATAGGGGACGATGGGGTCGGAACTTCTTTTCGGCGTAGTAATCCTCCTGTCGGTTTGCTTTTGCCTTGTCCATCGCTCGCAGCAAAGGCAGATCGAGTTTCTGACAAAGGCGAGGGAGAAGATCCAGCTCGAGGAGATCCGGGTCTTCGATTTCCTGCACGGTCTGGGAGAGGCCCTTTCCGGCGATGCCAGCCCCGGCGAACTCCATCGCATCATCGTCGAGAACGCCATCCGCATCCTTGACGCCCACGGCGGCGCGCTCTATCTGATGGCGCGAGACGCCGCGGCTCTCTACCCGAGTTACATCTCCAAAGACTGTCCTCCTCTGCTCGAGATCCCGCCCCACGTCCTCGCGCAAGGGGAGTCCAACCCTTCCGCGCTCCAGAGCTATCTGCGCCTGCACGCCATCGAACCAGGCGAGGGCGTGCTCGGGGCAGTCTGGCGCGACAAGGAGCCGCTCCTTCTCGCCGGCCAGGACTCGCGCCTGGCGGCTTTGCGCACGTCATCCCTCAAAACCGTCTCCGCCATGTTCAGTCCCTTGCTGTACGGCAGCGAAAACCTCGGCGTCCTCGCCGTGGCCAACGGCCCGATGAGCACGAACTTTTCCAACAGTGACTTCGCCGTCTTCAAGGCCATCGTCGAACAGTCCGCCTTCGCCCTCTACAACGCCTTCATCTATGCGGAGGCCAGCGAAAAGAAGCGGATGGATGCCGACCTCCTGGTCGCGCAGGAGATTCAGCGCATCCTTCTTCCCTCTTCGGCGCCTGAGTCCCGCGGTTTCCAGATCAACGGCCTCAACGTCCCGGCCCGCCAGGTCAGCGGCGATTACTTCGATTATATCCGGGTGGATGAAGGCCGGGTCGGCGTGGCCATCGCGGATGTCTCCGGCAAGGGCGTGCCCGCATCCCTCATCATGGCGATGTGCCGCAGCGTCCTCCGCAGCCAGGCGGCCCGCAACCATTCCGCCGCCGACGTCCTCCATAAAGTGAACCGGCAGATCTATGATGATATGAAGGAGGACATGTTTATCAGCATGGCTTACGTCATTCTCGAGGACGACGAAAACAAGATCACGCTTTGCCGCGCCGGTCACGACGCCCCTCTGCTTTACTCGGCGAAGGATCAAACCGTCTCCAGGCTCAATCCTCCCGGCATGGCGCTGGGAATTGACAGCGGGGATGTTTTCGATAGGGTAACGCGTGATTTTTCTGTCGCGCTTGAGCCCAATGACTGCCTGATTCTATACACCGACGGCGTCACCGAGGCGTTGGATCGCAAAGGACTTGAATTCGGCACGAAAAGAATGGTCCAGTCGATCCTGGCCAGCGCCGGCGAAGGCGCTCCGGGAATCGTCAAGCGTGTCACCGAGGATCTCCGAGACTTTGTCGGCGCTTACCCGCAGAATGATGACATCACCTTAATTGTTATACGCAAAAAATGAGCCAAGACACTACTCGAAGCGCGGACTCCGAAAGAGGCGCCAAGGGGCGCGGCGACCCCGCGGAAACCGATGAATTTCAAGCCGGTGAAACCGCCGGCAAACCCGACGAGGACGGCGAGGCCGCGCTCGCCCGGTTGCAAAGCGACCTCGATCGCTTTCGCGACCTCGCTTTGCGCAGCCAGGCGGATATCGAGAACTTCCGCAAACGGGCGGCCCGTGAAAAGGAAGACGCCATCAAGTATTCCAACGCTTCCTTTCTCGAACGCCTCATTCCCATCCTCGACAGCTTCGAGCTCGGCCTGAGCGCCGCGCGCGCGGACAGTGAAGGCTCGCCCATCTTTGTCGGCATGCAGATGGTTTCCCGGCAATTGTCGGATTTCCTTACGGAACTCGGCGTCCAGACCATCGACGCCACCGGAACGAAATTCGATCCGAATATCCATGAAGCCATTGCCCAGGAGGAAAGCCCGGGAGTGGAGGAGGGGACCGTCATCCGTCAGTTGCGAAAGGGATACAAGTGGAAGGATCGGTTGCTCAGGCCCGCGAACGTCATCGTTTCCAAGGGCGCCAGGCATTGATCATGGCCGCGAAGCGCGACTATTACGAAGTCCTCGAGGTTTCCCGCACCTCCGTCAGCGAGGATATCAAGCGATCCTATCGCAGGCTCGCGGTGAAATATCACCCCGACAAGAATCCGAACGATTCCCAGGCCGAGGAGCGTTTCAAGGAACTGGGCGAAGCCTACGATGTCCTGATGGAGCCGGACAAACGGGCCGCATACGACCGCTACGGCCATGCCGCTTTCTCCCAGGGCCACGCCGGGGCCGGCGCGGCAGGCGGTTTCCACGATCCATTCGACATCTTTCGCGAGGTTTTCGGAGGCCAGGGCGGCGGCGCGGGCGGAGGGATATTCGAACAATTCTTCGGCGGCGGCAGCGGCGCCCGCACGGATCGCGAAGGCCGGCAGCGCGGCTCCGACTTGCGCTATGACATGCAGATCAAGCTCGAGGAAGCGGCGTTCGGTTGCGAAAAGGAGATCGAAGTTTCCAAACTCGACGCGTGCAGCCGGTGCAACGGATCCGGCGCTGAAAGCGGCTCCCGCGCCGCCACCTGTCCGGCCTGCGGCGGGCGGGGACAGGTCATCAGTTCCCGCGGCTTCTTCCAGGTCTCGCAAACCTGCCCTCGCTGCCGGGGCGCCGGGCAGATCGTGGAAAAGCCGTGCAAGCAATGCGCCGGCGAAGGCCGGGTCGAAAGCGCGTCGCGCATCAAGCTCAAAATCCCGGGCGGCATCCAGGACGGCGCGCGCCTGCGCTCCTCGCGCAATGGGGAAGCGGGCATCCGGGGCGGACCTCCGGGCGATCTCTACGTCGTCGTTCACGTCAAGGAGCACGAAATCTTCGAACGCGAGGAGGACACGCTTTTCTGCGAGGTGCCGATCTCTTTCGCCACCGCGGCGCTTGGCGGCGAAATGCGCGTCCCGACCCTCGAAGGCAAGGCGACCTTAAAGGTTCCCGCCGGGACGCAGAGCGGCACCGTTTTCAAGCTGAAAGGCAAAGGCGTGCCGGCCATGAACTCCAGCGCGCGCGGCGACCTGATGGTGCGGGTCCTCGTCGAAGTTCCCAGCAAACTCAACGGGGACCAGCGGCGCAAACTGGAAGAGTTTGCCGAGCTTTGCGGTGAAGAGAACAGCCCGCTTCACAAGAGTTTTTTCGAGAAGGCAAAGGGATTCTTCCAATAGAATTTCATGCGCCGCTTCTATATCCCGCCCGAAGCGTGGCGTCTGGACGACCTTCGCCTCGACCCCGCCCAGGCGCACCATTGCCTGGATGTCGTCCGGCTCGGGCCGGGAGATCGCGTCGCCGTCTTTAACGGGCGGGGCGCCGAGGCGACGGCGGAGATAACCGCCGTCCACAAGCACGAGGTCGCCCTCAAGCACCTGCATCATTCGGTTTCCGCGCGGCTTCCGTGCGAAATCACGCTCGGCCAGGCGGTTCCCAAGGGCAGGCAGATGGAGCTTATCGTCCAGAAGGCCACCGAGTTGGGCGCGGCTGCCGTCGTCCCTCTTCTTTCGGAGCGCACCGTCGTCCAGTCCTTCCCGGGGGATGCGAAGGCGAAGCGCGACAAATGGACTCTGACAGCCATCGAAGCCGCGAAGCAATGCGGCCAGAATTGGGTTCCAGAAATCCATCCGCCCACGCGCCTGAAACAGTTTTTCGATTCCGGACACTCCTTCGACCTCCTCTTGATCGCTTCGCTCCAGTCGGACGCCATTCATCTCAAAGACGTTCTCGCCGACTACGAATCCGCCCATAAGAAGAGACCTTCCAGGGTACTGATGCTCATCGGACCCGAGGGCGACTTCACTCCGGCCGAATCCGCCCTGGCCAAGAGTTGCGGGTGCCGTCCCATCACGCTGGGCCCTATCATTCTGCGCACCGAGACGGCCGCGATCTACTGCCTGAGCATCCTCTCCTATGAATTGCTCGTCGAGAAGCGCGCCTAACTAACCCCGCACGCGCGGGCGCGTGCGGAGTCTGCGCAGCGTCCGTTCATCCGTTCGCAAAGGAGAAGGTTTGCGGCGACGATCCACGCAACATCCTTTTGCCGCTGACTTCGCCTTGCCGGGCGGAGCATGAATTCCTGCGAGCGCCGTTCGCCGCTCTGTTTCACACTCCCCATTTCTGCCTGCGCCATTGGAACCCCGAATCCCTACGGGAGGTTTCAGCGTAATCGCACGGCAATCAATGGGCAGTCCGCAATGAGGATCGAACTCGCACGCAGCCTCAACGCCGGCCTGGGCGATCACACTCACATCGTCGCAGCGGCTGTAGAGCGAGTGCATCGCACCGAGTGCGATGGGCTCGGCGCAGCCAATCGCGCCAAAGCGGCTCCATTCACTCACAAACCCATTCCCTTGCACGCGAAACAAACCGTGCGGGTTTACGATCAAGACTTCGCACTGGATTGACTCGAACGCTTCCTCCTCGGAGCTTGCCGTGTTGACGTAATACTCGTTCTTGAGCACCTCGTGCAGCACGCGAAAGCTTTCGAATATTTCAGCAACGGCCCGCAATTCTATCTCTTGCTTGTACTTCTTGAACACGCTCTCGAACACGTTCTGAAATGCGGACTCTCCTACAACTCCTATGAGCGAATTTCCAAAGGTGTGAATTTTCTTTGGATGCCTGCGGTATTCAGCCGAAGAGACGAGACCGTCGGTGCTTCCTTGCGAATCGCTCGCGATGACCGCATTGCCGTTTTTTCTTACTGCGACTATGACTGACATGCCTGCTCCTTCTGTTTTCTTGTCATGTCGCCACGTTAGCGCAATGGTTTCGGAGGGAGGAGGACAACATTTGTCCCCAAATCACGATCAACGAGTCCTGAACAATGTCTCCCAGAGACGATTTAAAGGGTCTAGCCGTCCCTTGTCCTATCACCGCCTGAAATCAAGCCGCGACGTGGCTGACGCGTGCGGAGTCTTCGTAGTGTCCGTTCGTCGGTGTCCGGATGCCAACCCAGTTTTCCCATCACCCATCCACTACGCGCTTCGGCCTTCAGGCCCAGCGTTCCCGCTTCCGCCCAAAGGCACCGCGCCCGTTCGGCCTCTTCATATTGGGCGCTCCGGGCCGCGGCCAGCTTCCGCCCCTGTTTCGGCACGCCGCGCGCCTTGTGCAGCGTCGTGATCGCCCGCCAGTTCACGTCCCGCTTTGCATCGAAGCTCCAGAACGCGGGAACGAAAATCATCGTCCCAAACGGCGATAGATTCACCGTCAATTTCATCAAAAGTGGTTGATCGCCGCGCATCCCGTAAAGATTCCATCGCTGGCAGAAGACATCGAACACCTCGCGAAAAAGGCCGGCCTGGCTGGCGCATCGAAAGGTCCAGCCGTCTCTCATGCTCCTCTCGCTGACGAGCCGCCGGCGAATGATGCGTTTGTGATTCTGGAATTGCTTCACGTCGAATCGCTCCTGAATCGCGCGCCAATCCGCTTTGAAGGCAGGATTACGGGCAAGCTGCCTCTCGATGTCGTCGAACTTGTGCTGCGCATGAACGAGCGGCTCGTAATCGCCGTGCTGGACGGCGTGTTCGTGTCGCGCCACCGCCTCCCGTGTCGCGTCGCCCGGCAAAGGCGGAAGGAGATCGAGCAGAAGCGTCATGCTCTTGCTCAGCCGTCTGCCCGATTCAACGCGGGCGAGCAGCGCGCGGAACAGCCCATCTAGATCAATCGGCCAAAGCGTGATTGGAATAAAAAGCCAGCGGTAAATTTGTTCGAGGCGCGGAAAGTCCAGATTCGACTTCACCGTTTTCCCCAAGCGGTGAAACCTCCGGGCCAAGTCCCCGCTCCATTCCAGCCGGTGATAAGCCAGCGCCGACAAGCGTTCGAGGTCGGTCTTTAGCTGGGCGGACATAATCCGAGCTTAACGGATACAACCGGCGATGTGGACAAACTTTTGTCCCCAAAACTTGACCTCCACGCGGCGGCAGAGACGCGCGAGAATCCCCTCATGAACACAAAAGACAAACTCGGAAAAACTGGCCCTCTGCAATTTAGGCGGGCGGACATACCTTTGACTAAGACGGACCACCAGGCGGTGGCATGGACATTTCGCATCGAAGCCGAAGAAACTGTTCCCCAGTAAAACAGACCTCATGTTTGCGAACAAAGATAACGAAAGCAAAGCTATCATCGAACTGAGCGGATACACCGATCTCGGGATGGTTGAGCAGGCAGAGAAACTCATCGGGCAACTACTTGAGCAGCCCGGTTTGAGCGCGGGTGCCCTGAACCAAGTTGTGATCTCGATAGGCATGGGACCGAACCCGAAGAAGTGGACCACCCAACTCGAGGCCGCTTATGCGCGCTTGACGCCGCGCGGCCAGCGCCAAAGCCGGTCGTGGATGCTCGACCTTTTTTCAACGATGGGCGACTGGAAAAATGCCGCCCGCTTCCTCTCGATCCGCTCGCTACGCGAGCCACACGAGTTGTGCTGCGCAATGAGGACGCTGCTCGCGCTGGACCGGCTCACTGACGCGGAGACCGTGGCGAGGAAATGCGAAGCCGCGCTCACTCGCGCCGGGAATGCTTCCGACCAATCACTTCTCGTGGAGGCGCTGGCGAGCTACTACGCCCGATCCGGTGATTGGCCTTGTGCATTCGAGTTCTGGCGGAACGCGCCACGCGCTGAAGTGTTCGCGACCGATGCCGTCGTCGGCATGGTCCACCTTTGCATCGTATCCGCGCTCAATATCATTCGTGACGAACTGAAGACCGCGCGTGAACTGGAACTCAACGGCGAAACAGAAATCAGCCTGCCGGGACTCGAAAAGGGCTTGAGACAAGACACCGAGAAAGAACTGCTGAAACTCAAGCAAGCCCTGGAAAAGATCGTGCCGAAACGGCGTCGGAAGGACCTTGGATTTGAACGTGTGAGATCATAACCACGTCACAATTTGTCCATTCTCACATTGACAATCTATGACCGGTCCAATCATTATGGCTCCAATGAGAAGTGACGATGAGCGCGCGGATAACCTATTTTCTCGCCTCTTTTCGTACTCACCCCGACTGGAACGCGAGCCGATTGAGGACTTCTGCACCGAAGCCCTCGCGTGGTGCCTTCGTAACTCAACAGACCTTCCGACAAAATTTCTCGGCTTAACAAATGTAAAGGCGCTGACCGAACGCATTATCCCGCCGGCATCCGTGCGTCCGCAAATCGATACGCAGTTGCGTTTCAGGACAACCGATGAGGAAAAAGACGACGAGAATGAAACGGCTGGACGGTTCGACCTTGTAATCCAGTCCGGACTTCCCCTGCCATTCGTATTGGTGGTGGAAGCGAAGGTTGGCAGCCCGTTCGGGACGAATCAATTAGAACGGTATCGCAGAGAACTCGACAGTTCGGACGCTTTCGAAGGCATTCCTCAAGACGCACGCCATTTGGTGACCCTTACGATCTTGCGGCAGGACCGGTCGCGACTGAAAGACGGCAGGCCACTGCCAGACGGCAGCATCACGTGGGCAAAAGTCCACCGCGCAATCTCTCAAAGCTCCGGAAACGAAGACGCGTTGGTTTCTGGAATTCTCAAGCAATTCGCGTTTTTTCTGAAAGAGAAAGGACTCTCCATGTTGGAACTCAAAAAAACTGACGCCGATCTTCTTAACCAGTGGCCCAAGGTAAAGGAATTCGACGAGCAACTTCAACAAATCGTCGAGCGGCTCCGCAACGAAAAGGATATCAAGCCGCTTGTGCGTAAAAAGGTGGAATCGGAAGCCGAGTGGATTGGCGTCTATGGAAAGAACACGATCTGCGACGAGAGCGACTTTTTCGCGGGCTTCGGCATTTTGAAGATGGAGGGCGGGTCCGAGCTTTTCATGCAGGTCGAAATAATCGTGCCGGGCGACCAGCGCAAACTCATCAAGAATTTGGATTCAGAGATGAAGGCAGCATTCGAAGAGGCCAAGCGCTTCTATAAGCGAATCAATGGAGATATTGTTAATTTCGACAAGCTGATGCCCGACGGCAGCTCTTGTTTCGTTTTTGACAAACAGGTCACCGGAGAGATCGCGGGGGACGGGGAGGCGGTGTTCGAGTGGTTGTATCGGACAGCCAAGAAAGCCATAGCCTTAGCCAAACCGACGTAGCGGCCCCGCTTTCGTGTCCGGTGGGTGTATCCTTGGCTGTGCAAGAGGAGCAGATCAAGAAGACGGTCGGCAAATCGCGTGGGCGGAAAGAAGAAATTGAATCCTGAAGGAAAGTCCTGTAGCCTCATCGTCAGGGAATTACCGAAGCTGCCATGACAAAGCCCAAGCCAAAAAAGGCCGAATATCCGCAGGTGACCGCCGGCGGCAAACTGGCCGCCGAGATTCGCAAGAAGGCAAATTCGTTGAACGAAGAAGAGCGCGACGAATTGTTCAAACGCGGTATGCAGATCATCTATGGCGGCACTCCCAAAGCGCCTCGCGCTAGACACTAACGTTCCGCTCGACCTCGCAGACGACAAGGATTTTGCGCACGATTTCCGGGAGACATTTCAGGATCGCGGCTATGCGCTCGTCGTCCCTCCCACTGTCGTCACCGAACTGACGCGCAAAGGTTGGGATTATTTACCTGAGTCGACGATCCGCCGCAAAATCTCGAGTGCCTCCTGGAACTTTAGGCAACGCAGTCGTCACTTGAGGTCAGGCTCGCGCCGGGCGGAATGCCAGAACCTGAGAACTTCGACGAGCTTCTTCCGTTCATCCACGCGATAGAAGACTTTATAAGGCCGCAAGGTCAGCTTCCGAATGTCGGCAAGCCGTGTGGAACGACTGCCCTTGAACGGCGTTTCCGAGAGGCTCAATGCGGCGTCCAGCAGCGCATTGCCAAGCCTCCTCGCCGCATCCGGATTGTCCGTGGCGACGTAAGAGACAATCTCGGCGAGGTCTGCTATTGCCGTGGCTTTGACCTCGACTCGGAAATCCATCCGGGAATCAGCGCGCGAACCTCTTCGATTGACTTCCCCTCACCAGGGTGCGCATCGGCGTGGGCAACCGCTTCTTCCAGCGCGGCCAGCAACGCGGGATCGTCGTCGTCATCGAGTCGCGACTCGACGCCGACTTTCACAATCCGCAGCTCTTCAGGTGTCAGCTTGTCCATTGCGTTCAGGATTTCCTGTACGGTGCTCATGCAAATAGATTAACATACGAAACGCGCGAGTTCATGGCTTTTCAAACAACACCTTTCCCTCCGCCCGCGCTTGGAAATAGACATTCCCAGGAGTGCTTGACCAGTAGTCGTATGTTTGGAGGTCGGACACGAGGACATCCGCGACCAGGTGCATTTTGGCGACGATCTCGCTCAGCCGCAAAACTTCGGCGAAGCGATCCTTGACGTCGTCCTCGATCACCATCAAATCCGCATCGCTCTCTTCTGTCGCGGTTCCGCGCGCTTGGGAGCCAAAAAGAATAACCTTCCGCGGATTCGCCACTTCCACGATACGCCGCAACGCCTCGTTCAGCTTCTCCGGTGTTGCCAGCCACAGCGATCCCGTTTTGGTCGAGCTCATCAGGAAACTATCGCTTGCTCCTCGAATCAGACAAGATTTCCTTCACGAGCGCACGTCAATAACGCGGGGTAGCCGGCGACTGCCTGCTCGCTGTGTGTCTGGAATGACTCTTTGGCAGGCTCGCTTCCCGGGTTATTGCTGCGATCTTGGCAGAAACTCCACGGTGTTTGCGCCCGGAAACCGCGCTTCCCATCCGTATTCGATGGCGAACGTCTGGACCCTCTTCAACCACTCGCTTCGGTGCATTTCGTTTCGCTGCCCGCACAGGCTCTCCAGTTGCTCGGCGCACACCGTGTAACTCCCGCGGCGCTTCACGCCCGCGCGGATGAATTCCACGAGAAGCATTGATTCAATGACCATAAAGCCCAATACAGCTGGTATTTACTGCTATAATGAGAGTATTCGTATCTTCCATATTATTTGATTTTGCGTCAACCCTTTTTTGGGCGGCCTCCCTCCCGATGTGGAATCCGGTGGCGGCCTGCAAAAGGCCGGCTGCTGGAAAGCAGGAGAAAAAACCGCTGGAGAACCCCCTGGAAAGGGGCGTCGCTTACACTCTGCGCCAGTTCACGCGCGCCCGCGTTGCAGGCGCCGGCTCGCGATGACGCCGAGCCTTTCGCGACTATACTTCCGCGATGTGATATCCGCGCACCATGCGCGGTGTTCGAGATACCAGAGCACCGTTCGCTTCAATCCGCTCTCGAAGGATTCCACGGGTTCCCAGCCCAACTCGCGGCGAATCTTCGAGCAATCGATGGCATAGCGGCGGTCGTGTCCGGGCCTGTCGCGGACGAATGTCGCTTGCAACCGGTAGGAAGCGCCGTCGGGACGCGGCGCGAAATCGTCCAGCAAATCGCAAATGGAATTCACCACGTCGAGGTTCGCGCATTCGTGCATTCCGCCGATGTTGTAGGTCTCGCCGGGGCGTCCTTTCTCCAGCACCATCCGGATCGCGATGCAGTGGTCGCGGACGAAGAGCCAGTCGCGCACGTTCCGCCCGTTGCCATAGATCGGAAGCGGCTCGCCGTCGAGGGCGTTGAGGATCATCAGCGGGATCAATTTTTCCGGGAACTGGAAAGGCCCGTAATTGTTGGAAGAATTCGTCGTGAGAACGGGCAGCCCGTAGGTGTGAAAAAAGGCGCGCACCAGATGGTCGCTCGAAGCCTTCGAAGCGGCATAAGGGCTGTTTGGCGCGACGGGCGTCGTCTCCGAGAAAGGCGGATCATCCGGCGCCAGCGAGCCGAAGACCTCATCGGTGGAGACATGCAGGAAACGGAATGCGGAACGTTTGCGCGGGGGGAGCGAAGCCCAATAGGCCTTCGCCGCCTCGAGCAGGCGCAAGGTGCCCAGGGCATTGGTCTGCACGAAGATCTCCGGCCCGTCGATCGACCGATCCACGTGCGACTCCGCCGCGAAGTTGACCACCGCGGATATCTCATTTTCCTCCAGCAGGCGCATGACCAGTTCCTTGTCGCCGATATCGCCCCTCGTGAAACGGTACCGGGGGTCGCGCTCCGCTTCGTGGAGATTCGCCGGATTGCCCGCATAGGTCAGCTTGTCGAGATTGACCAACCGCCCGACGGTAAAGCTCGACCCGAGCTGTTCCAGGATGAAGTTCGTGCCGATGAATCCGGCTCCTCCGGTAACGAGGATCCGCGGGGGCGACGGCTCGATTCCTTCGCCCGATTCAGCAGGCGGCAACATCCGCTTGGAACTTAGTCTCATGCGTCATAAAGCAGAAACCAAGAAGCGGCGTTCTGGCAATTCCCTTGGGTCTTTTAATTTCGTCAGCCGAAAGAACGCTCTCTCGTCCCTCTTAGTCCTACAGCGGCTATTCCTCGCCCCGCTTGCGTTGCGGGAAATCGACCAGCTCGTGCTCGACCGCATAGCGCATGATCTCCGAGTTATTTTTCATCCCCGTTTTCTCGAGGATACGCGTCCGGTAGGTGCTGATCGTCTTGATGCTCAAAGAAAGCTCGTTGGCGATTTCCTTTACAGTCTTGCCCAGCGCGAGCATGCACATGACTTGATACTCGCGATCCGACAGCGTCTCGTGCAGGTGCCGGTCCGAGGAGCCCCGGTGCAAATGGCCGGCCAGCTTTTCCGCCAGCGAGGCGCGGATGTATTTCCCCCCGGAAAGTATCCTTTTCACCGCATCGACCAGCTCCGAGCCGGCAGTTTCCTTCGTTAAATAACCCGCTGCCCCTCTTTGCAACACCCGGATCGCGAATTGCTCCTCGGAATGGACGCTCACGATCAGCACGGGCAGCTTGGGATTGACCTGCTTCAATTCCTTCAGTCCGTCCAGGCCGCTGCGTCCGGGCATGGTGATATCCAGCAGCACGATGTCCCACTCTTCATTCCAGACCAGTTCCAACGCTTGTTGCGCGTCGCTGGCTTCCCGAAGCACCGCGTCGGTAAATTCCTTTGCCAGCGTCTGGCGCATACCCACCCGCATCATTGGGTGATCGTCCACGATAAGGATTTTCAGCGGGCGCGGCGCAGCCGGCATCGCGGGCGGCTGGATCTCCTCGGGAACGAGGACCGCCTTCATGGCGGGCAAGGAAATGCCCGGTGCTTTCTTCGTTGTTTTTTGGGGCATACGCTCCCTACTGAGAACCGTTCACCATGCTGCGGAGCGTTTCCTTTTTTGGAAAGGTCTTCAATGCCTTCAATGCCAGGCTGCCATCGTGCGTCGTGACGGTCGCCACGGGCACCCTCAATGTCACGGTGGTTCCGCCGCCGGCAACCCCTTCGATTTCGACTTCACCGCCGAACAAGTGCGCCCTCTCGCGCATCCCGAGCAGGCCAAGGGAGGCGGATTGCTCCCCCTTGGTAATCCCGCGGCCGTTGTCTTTGACCACCAGCAACAAGAGATCGGCTGTCTGACGCATCTGCACGTGCACTTTGCTCGCCTTGGCATGGCGCGCCACGTTGGTCAATGTTTCCTGGATGATGCGGATGACCGCGTTGGAGAGTTGCGGGTCCACCCCGTTGACTCCCTTTACCCGGACCTCGCAACGCAGGCCGTAGCGCTTCTGAAATTCCCTCGCCTGCCACTGGATCGCGGCCTCCAGCCCGAATTCATCCAAAAGCGGCGGCCTCAATTCGGCGCTGATCCGGCGGACGGTATGGAGCATGGAATCGATCAGGCTTTCCATCGACGAGAGCCTCTCGGCCACTTCCGGATCTTCCGCCCCTTCCGACCGGGTAACATGGTTCCTCATCCGGGAGATCTCCATGTTCAACGCCGTCAGCATTTGCCCGAGCTCGTCGTGCACCTCGCGGGCGATCGCCACGCGTTCCTGTTCGCGCACCTGCTGCAAGCGCACCGAGAGCGCCCGAAGCTGTTCGCGCGATTGCTCCAGCGCTTCCTGCGACTTCTTGCTTGCCGTTACATCCTGCGCCATGCCGATGATCTGCTCCGGCCGCCCGTCGGCGGTCCTCGTAAAGACGGTGTCCCGGCTCTGGATCCAGAGCCATTTTCCCCTCGCCCCTTTCAGCCGCACGCAGGTCTCGAAAATCTCGCCGTCCTCCGCCGTCGCCAGTTTCTCCGCGCGCTCCCTCACGATGTACCCGTCATCCGGGTGCGCCAGGTCCGTTATGCAAACGGGCTCCATCCCCACGAAATCCTCGACGCTGTAGCCGAGCACCTTGTCCACCTGGTGGTTCACGTAGAGGTAGCGGCCCTCCAGCAAATCGTACACGTAGAGGATCGCCGGCGACGTATCCGCCACCCGCTGGATGAATCTCTGGCTCTCGCGCAGGGCGTCTTCGGCCCGCTTGCGCCGCGTGATGTCGTGCACCGTCCCTTCATAATACAGGGGGGTGCCGGCGGAATCGCATACCGCCCGCGCGGTCTCCAGAATCCATATCGTGCTTCCGTCCGGCCGCCGAACCTGGGACTCGAAGCCGGAGATCTGATTCTTCTCCTTCATCAACCGCACGAATTCGTCGCGCCTTCCGGACTCCACGTAGAGCTGGTTGCCGATATCCGTGAGCGCCATCATCAAATCCTTCGGCGTCGCGTATCCATAGATCTGCGCCAGCGTTTGATTCGCCAGGAGGTACTGGCCGTCGGGCGTTGTCTGGAATATCCCTTCCAGGCCGTGGTCGAAAAGACTGCGATAGACGTCGTTCATGGTGCGGTATTCACCCTGCGCGACAATCTCATCCCCCCTGCAATATCCGGCGGTGGCGAGTACATTTGGCGCCCCATACTAGCAAAAGACCGTTTTCTAAAGCAAGCACCTTATTATACAGGTTGGAAGAATCCCAGTTTCCTTAGATTGGCCCGGGCCAGTTCGCTGTATTCGGACTTGATCTCGATTCCTATGAAGCGGCGTTGAAGCCTCGCTGCCGCGACAACCGTAGTTCCGGAGCCAAGAAACGGGTCGAGCACCACGCCGCCCGGCTTCGTGAAGAGCCGGATGAACCACGACGGAAGCGCCTCCGGAAAAGCCGCGGAATGCCCCTTGTTATTGCACTCGGTCGCCAACCGCAGAACGTTCGTCGGGTACGCGAGCTCGCGACCGGCCCAGTTCTCGACATTCTTCCCGAAACCGCTCCTCACTTTCGACTCGTCCCTGCGCTTGTCCGTCGCGCTCAAGTTCCGCAGCCGGGCGATTTTCCATTCGCCCATGGGGACGCGCACCTCGTCCTGGTACATATGGAAATCCTTCGACTTCGTGAAGTGAAGACAACGCTCCCAGGCGTCGCGAAACCGGTTCGGCCATTTCCCCGGATAACAGTTCTTCTTGTGCCAGATGTACTCCTCCGTCCAGCGCCACCCTTGTTTACGCAAGGCGTGGATCAGATCGATGACGTACGTATGCCGCTCACCGGCGACGACCTTCTCCTTTACGTTAAGGACAAACGAACCGGTCGGTTTCAGGACGGCGAATAACTCGCGGCCAAATGGCAGAAACCATTCGACGTATTCATCGGGAGGGATGCCGCCATAGGTTCGCTTCCGGCTGTCCGCGTAGGGCGGCGAAGTCACCACCAGATCGACGGAATCCGCGGGCAGCTTCTTCAACTCCTCGCGCGCATCGCCCTCGATGAGGACGTCGAGCACGTCCCTGCCTCGCCGTTCGGTCGTCACTTGATCCGAAAGAGCCGGAAATTTGTGAAGTATGACTTGCCCGCGTTCATGGTGGTCTCGTAGGCCACGACCTTGAGCGAGAGATATTCCGGCTTTTGTTCCTGTCCCGCGACGCGGACTGTCTCCGGCAGGGTGAATTCGCGCGAAATCGTCGTCCACTTCTTCGAGCGCCCCGGAGGATCGGGTATCTGCGCGCGGTAACACATGACGAGCGGCGGCATGCCGCCGAGCGCCGGGACGCGGAATTTGTCCGGATTCGAGACCGGTTTCGGATCGGTCGTCCACGCTTCCGCGAAGAGTTTTGCCGAGAAATCGAAGGTCATGCAATCCACCTCGACCCGGTAGGTCGCGCCCGGTTCGGCTTTCACAAACGCGCTTTCGATCTTCCCGCCCTGGTTGCCGGCGATTCCCGGCGGCAGATCGAGCAGCGCACAAGGGCGGCCGTCCATCGCGGCGGGTTTCACATAACCCGCGTTTTCCACATACCACGGTTCGTAGGGAAAGGAGATGCGCCACGTTTGCAGCGAGTCTTTCGCAGTGAAGCCGCCATTCGGAATAAGGTTCTCCTGGCCGCGCGCGTCCACGCCGCAAAGCGCCAGCGCCGCGAAAACCAGGGCGAGGCGGATTCTTACGGCAGGTTCCAGAATTTTCGCGCGATCCAATCGCACGCGACGAGTCCCATGAGGAGGGCGAGTAGAAACGGTTGGTTCCATAGATCCGACAATTCGACGCGCGAAAAGTGTTGCTCCTTGAAGTGTAGGCCGGCGGGCCACTTATTCCAATCCTCGATTTTGTAAAACCCGCCTTGATTTTCTTCCGCGATTTGCCCGAGGAGCTTGCGGTTGATCGGTTTGCCGGTCAGCTCCGTCGCGGGGCGGGCCACGACGAAGCGCGTTTCTCCCCGGACGCTTTTTCCGTCGATGGTTGTCTGCGATTCAGCCTTGTAGAGGCCCGGAACGTCGGGTTCGACTTCACACCGGTAACCGGCGACCTTCCTGCCCGCGCCTGTAACCAATTGGGCCGGGTGCAGCGTGTATTCAAACACCTTTTCGTCCGGCGTTCGCACCCGCAAGGGAAGACTTTCCGGCTGCCTGCCCCCCGTCCGCAGGATCGCCCGCACCTCGGGTTTCTCGCCCGGCGCATAATTCGACCGCTCGGTGAAAAGCTCGATGGCGCCGCCATTCTCCTTGTCGAGATCCTTTGGAATGAGCCAGTCCATCAATTGTGTCCAGAATGTGTCGTAAGGGGAACGATCCGCCGACCAGCCTTTGGCCGCGAGCCGCCAGCGCCACATCGTATCGGTCAGGAGCACGATGACGCGGCCCTTGCCGAAGCGGATCGACACGACAAGCGGGTGGGGAACTCCAGCCACGAGCGTCTCCATGAGCACTTCCGCGTTCGGCGCGACGCCATCGGCGGCGTTGCAGGTCAGCAGCGGAGGAAAATCCTTCACTTGCATGAAAAGCGGTCCGAACACGGGGTGATGCAGACCCGTATCGGTGATCTGGACCGGGAAATTTCCCTCGCGATATTCAGCGGGCAGCTTCACCGGGAGCAGCCGGCCAAGAGGCGTCTTTTCCAATGCGGACGAACCGAGGGAATTCGGGCCGCCGAGCAAAACGAGCCCGCCGCCGCGATCCACGAAATCGCGAACCGCCTGCGCATGTTCGGCCGAGAGAGCGTCCGGCGGCAGATCGCCGAGGATGATCACCGCGTCGCCGGCGAGCGATTGCGCCGAGAGATTGAGAACCGCCCCGCCATCCGCCACGTTGACAAGGCTCCCGTCCGCCCCCCGGAAATAGGCGTTCAGTTGCAAATTGCGGTCCGTTACGATCGCCTTGCGAAGAAATTTAAAGTCGAAGCCGAGCGCGTTCGCGACGTAGAGGACCCGGTTGCCCGGCTGAAGCACCTCGATGACGAATGGGTAGGACCTGGCTTCCTTGTCCGCCGCCGCGTCCCGCACACGTATCTCGTATTGCACACTTCCCGGTTTGTCCTCGGAGATGGGGAAGCTCACTTCGCGCGTCTGGTCGTCCTCGTTGAATGCCACGGCTGACTCGTTCTGTTTGAGGCCGTCGCGCCAAAGTTCCACGCTCGTGGTGTGCCCGCTCATCCCCAGCGCCGTGAGGCTCGCCCGAATCTCCGTCTCCCATCCGATCACCACGCGCGGCGGATAATCGACCCCGGCCAATGAGATGCGGCTGGCGCCCGGTTTGGGTTTGAACGGTTTTTCCAGTTCGAATGTATCGATCGTCACACCCGAAGCCTCCGTCGGAGCCTTCGCGCCCGTGGTGTCCAGCCCGTCGCTCAACAGCAGGATGCCCGCGATGGGCTGGCCCCGGAACCGTTCCAGCGCCTGGTTGAGCGAACCGAGAACGTTGGATGCGCCTCCGTCGAATTTCAGCGCGGCGGGATCCGATGAAAGCTCGTTCAAAGCCCGGTCGAAACTGAAGAAGCGCACGTCAAAATCCTTGCGCGCCTGCTCGAGCGCCGGCGAGCGCAGCCATTCCCGCACACGCCCGGCGCGGCGGGGCTGCGGGGGATCGGCGGGGTCGGTCATGCTCTCGGAATTGTCGATCAATACCGCGAGCTGGGGGCGCAGGATGGTCACTTCATCCCGCCGCCGCTGCGGCTGCGCCAGCATCACGAAAAGCGCGAAAAGGGCCGCGAGCCGAAGCAGGCCGAGCCGCGTGACGCGCTTGCGCGAGCGCACCCCGGCAAACAGGCTCCAGCCCACCCCGGCAGCCAGAAGCAGCACGGCGAACGTGAGCCACGGCCACGGCAGCACGGGGTGAAACAGCAATCCGCTCATGTTCCCGGCGTGGCGTTCTCCGGCTCGGCGGGCCGGAAGGGAGCGCCCACGCGGCGCTTGTTGAGACGGCCCGTTTGGATGCGCCCGGCTTCGCCCTGCGCCCGGTCGCGCGCCATGAGGTTCGCCAGAACCGCCTCCGCCGCGAAAGCCGCGAGCGCGAGAAGCAGGAGCAGCGGCCAAAGCGGAAACAGCCCGCGGCTTGCCGTCATCCAAATCTTGAGATTATCCATTCCGGAGAGGATTTCATTCGGGACGATTTTCGCCAGCGCCGCGGGTTCGATGGGGCGGAGATTCGATTCGCGGCGATCCACATTCACGGCGAATTGATCGAGCACCCCTTCCCGGGTGGAACTCACTTCGTAAAACCCGCTTTCCTCGGCGCGTTCGACGAGGTTGGATCTTTCACCGGCTGGAAGATCATGGCTCGACCCGTCGGGATACTTTATCCGGAGCGCCTCATCGCGCGGCAGCCCCGGCCCCTCGGGAACGGGATCGCCGACGGTGAGACCCGGCCGCCTGCCGCTCCGCTCCGCCGAAACGCGGATTATCTGTTGAATGAGCGGCAGGAATGCCGGCGAAAGCGGAAAATCCCCCCAGGTTCGATCCGCCGAGGCGTTGACTATGAAAACCGAGCCGCGGGACAGGAGAAAAGGAATGGCGCCGCCAAACGAAATGAGAACCCGGGTGTCGCGATCCACCTTCCAATCGACTATTTTCCTTTGCGGTAAAGCGGGAAATGGAGTCGCCCCGCTCCAGGTGTTCGCAAAGAGAGGGTTGCCGGGATCGTCGATATGGCTCGCAAGCCGGCCTGGCGGAAGTTCGCGAACTCCATCGGCCTTCGGGAGGAAATCGATCCTCGAAAGACCGCCGATATCCGTCTCGTCTCCGGGAAAAAAGACAACCTCTCCGCTCGCTTCGAGGTAACGATCCAGCTTCGCCACGGCGCGGTCGCTCAAGCCCGCGATGCCGGCGAGAAAGATAACCGAGTAATCATCCACCGGCGTATCGTCGAAATCGGCGGCCGGGATCGTCCGGGGAGGCGCGCCCGAAAGCGCGTCACGGCCCGCGGACATCGCCTTGCGCAAGTAAAACCCCGAGTGCAATCTCTCCGGACCCGCCTGCTGGCCCTCGACGATCAAGACATTGGGCGGCCGAAAGAGCGGAAGGCTGAAGTAGAACTGGTCGTCCGCCGCGAGATTGTCGCCCTGGATTTTCGCCACGCCCTTCGCAGCCCTTCCCGCCAGATCCGGCACCTCGAATTCAAAGGGAACGTCGATGGAAGCATTCGCCGCGAGATCGATCGGCTTACGCGCGACGCTCGAGTCGGCCAGGTCGATCTCAAGCACCTCGTGCAGCGGCGCGGTGGAAAAATTCTCGACGGTGGCCGCGCCTGTCACTGTCGAGCCGGCGGCTGCGAAGGGCGTTTTGATGCCGGCCTGCATGACCGCGGCATTGGCCGCCGTCAGATCATCGGGCTTTACGATCACCAGGTGCGGATCGGCCTGTTTCCAGGCGGAGTCGAACACGAGGTTCGGATCGAACCGCCAGCCGCCCTCCTGATTGTCCGTGAAGAGGTAGATCTCCCGCATGCCTCGCGTCCCGTGCGCGGCGATCTTCCGCGCGGCGATCAGCGCCTGGGAAAAATCCGTTGCCGCCTCGGTCAGGCGCACGCCCTCGAGCGCGCTCCGGGCGGCGGCGTGGTCAACGGTCAACTCGGCGATGAGAACCTCGGCGCGGACATTCGCGGCGATCACCGCCACTTCGTCGCCGGGCTTTAGATCGTCCAGGACGGCGAGCGCCTCTTTCCGGGCCGCCTCGAACCGCGTTTGTTCGCCCGTGCGGTAGCCCATGCTCATCGAGTTGTCAATCACGAGAACGACCGAGCGGGAAACGTTGGTGCCGAGAAATTTCGCCGTCTTCTTCGAAAGAACGGGGCGCGCCGCCGCGAGGGCGAGGAGCGCAAAAAGGGCGCAACGCAAAAGGAGGAGGAGCAGGTTTTCGATGCGGGAACTCCGGCTCGTCCTTGCCGCCGCGATCTTCAGAAAACGGAGCGTGCTGAATGGAACCTGGATCACGCGCCGGCGGTGCCAGAGGTGAATGAGGATCGGCACGCCAAGCGCTCCCAGCCCGTAAAGCATCCATGGCGAGAGGAACCACATCGGGAGCGGGCGTTTAGAGGGACATCCGGCGGCGTTCGGCGAGGTATTGGTGAACGAAATCCTCGAAGTTCTCGCCTGTCGAAACGAGCCGGTAATCGACGTTCAGCCGGGCGCACCGCTCCCTGCACTCGTCGATCGCTTTTTGCAACTCCTTCTTATAGGCGAAACGGGCCAGCGCCGGATCGATCTCGAGCTTTTCACCCGTCTCCATATCGATGAATTCCGCCACCCGTTCGATGGAAAGCTCGAGTTCCGCCGGATCGAGAATCTGGAGGAGGATCACATCATGCATCTTCTTTCGGAAATGCGCGACCGCCTTGAAAACGGCCTCGGGATCGTCAAAGAGGTCGGAGATCAGAAGGATCAGGCCGCGGCGCGAGATCATGCCCGCCAGGGCATGGAGCGCGCGAGCCGTGTCGGTGCGGTTTTTGGGCTCGTGTTGCGCCAGCCGCTCGATGAACACCCGCAGATGCCGCGACCCGGAGCGGGCCGGGACCTGCTGGCGGATCTCGCTGTCGTAGATGGTGAGGCCGAGCGAGTCCTGCTGTTTGCTTACGATGTATCCGAACGCCGCAGCCACGCGGCAGGCGTATTGGTATTTCGTCAGGTGTCCCGGCGAGCCGTAAGCCATCGATCCCGAGCCGTCGAGGATCACGTGCGCCCGCAGGCTCGTCTCTTCTTCGAAGCGCTTGATGTAATAGCGTTCCGTCCGTCCGAATACTTTCCAGTCCAGATTGCGCAGGTTATCGCCTTTCACGTATTGGCGATGATCCGCGAATTCGATGCTTGCCCCCTTGAGCGGGCTGGCGTGCATCCCGGCGCGGAAGCCTTCCACGACGTAGCGCGAGCGAACCACGAGACTTTCGAGCTTGCGCATCGCTTCGCGGCTGATGAGATCGGTAATGCTGGCCATTGAAATCAGGGCTTAGAACGGCAAGGCGAAAAGCTGGTCCGCGCCCGCCATCAGCACCCAGTTTTCACCGATGAAGAGCAGTGTGCAATCCTCCACCTTTCCGCCCTCTTCGAGAGTCGCGACCGGGAGAGCCGCGTCGCCGCGGCGAAACTCGAGCGCCTTTTTCCCGGCAATGTCGCGCTCCGCGATCTTCCAGTCGGGGTGTAGGGGCGGCTGTGCCAGCCGCCTCCCTTGTATCGCTTCCTTGAGCGCGGCCAATCGCGGAAAACGGCCCGGCCCAAGTTCGTACCGCTGGCCATTCATCCCTGAAAATCCCTGGGGAGAGCTTAAACGATAGACCCATTTTTCACCCCACGGATCCATGCGAAGACCGTCCGGCAGCTTTGCTTCCTCCAAAGAATCCGGAAAACGGACGTTCTCCGCGTAGTATTCCCGCAATGCCGCGTCGATTTCCTCCATCTCGACCCGGGCCAGCCAGGTCCGCGCCACGTCCCCGACGGGTCCTTCGAGCCGCGCGAACTTCCGCGCATCCGGCAGCCACGCCGCTTGCGGCAGGCCGGAAATAATCCGAAGAAAAACCTTTTCGAAGTCCGCCGCGGGCCGGAGCTCAGCCGGCAATCCGTCCGACGCCGCGTCAATCCGGCTTATCGACCCGTTCAGGGAAGCCGCATCCAGCGCCTGGGCTTGCGCGGGCCAGAGGTCCACCGGCGCGGCGTCGCAAACCCTTGCGGCGAGGAGAGCCGCGATCCAGCAGGCGGGAGTGAAATATTCCCTCAATGCGTGGCGGCGTAATACAAGATATTGATCCCCAAAGCCGTGGCATCGGCCGGCTCGTAGCCCGCCGCGTACGGGGCGATGGCGCGCTCCCAGCCCGCGCTCAGGTCGTAGGGGCTATAGATCACCGCGAGGGCGCCGTTCAGGTCGATCCCGAAGAGCTTCGGGGCCATTTCCAACTGGTCTTTGTTTCGAACGGCCAGCGCGGGTCGAACCCTCACCATCCCGACACCGCGCGGTTCCTTGAAGAGAACATGATCCGGCGGAAGTGCCTGCAAGGGCTGGCCCGGCAGCACCTTGGCCATCTCCTGCCGGAACGCGATGTCGAAGGAAGTCCTTCCATCGCTGGCCTCGGCAAGAAGCACGCCGCCCTTCAACAGGAATTGCCGCAGATTGGCCCGTTCCCTCTCGCTCAGCGTAAAATCGGTCGTCCCGGTGAAATAGAGGAACGGCATCTCGAAAATGGCGCTGTCCGCGAGACTCACGTCGCGCAACTCGAAGGAAACGGGCGTCCCGGTCATCGCGTGGAACTGGTTGAGCAACATCGGGAAGGCCGCGGTCCGGGTCTTCCAGGGGCCGGTGTGGATAACCTGCCCGACGCGGAACTTGTCCGCCGTATTCCTGTCCGCGTTCACCAATTCCACGCTCTTCCCCACGCTGCGGCCCGCGTCGCGCATCGCCGTCACGTAGCTCACGATGTTCGCGCCGATCTTGCGCGCGTCCCCGTCCACGTAGCCCCAGCTCTCGTGGGCATCCGATTCCCAACCGAGGGAAAAATCCCAGCGCGAAACAAAAATCGCGGTGCGGTTGTCGATGTCGATCCCTTCCAGGTAAGGGTAGGCGTCGGTCGCCACTCCATCCCGGACCATCCGGTCGCGGTAATTCACCTTGTCGATTTCATAAAACGCATGAAATGCCGGATGATCCATCCGCAGCCGGTACAGAGGCCGTTCGGGAAGGATGTCCTCCGCGGCTTGCTGCGCCGATTGATAGAAGGCGGGGTTGCCGACCAGGGCGTTGAAGATCACGGTTCCTCCGTTCAACACATATTCCCGGAGATGCTGCGCCTCATCCGGCGTGAGCTTGAATGCCTTGTAACCCGACCGGTAGAGGATCGGATTCTGGGCCGGGTCGGTCGAGATCTGCGAGAACGACCGGATGTTTGAACTGAAATGGACATTCATCTCCCGGCTCATCCATTCGAGCAGTCCCTTCACGTCGTTCGGCGTCCGCGTCCAGTCCTCGGGGTCGTTTGTCCGGATTTTTGTCAGCAGCACGGGGGGCTGCGGGGGATTCTTTTTCTCCTGGCGTTTGAGTGCAACGGCGGGGTAGGGGAGCGGCGGCAGTCCTTCCGAGGAGGAAATCTGGGCCGGCGGCGGCTTCGGCAATTCCAGCGGCGGCGGCTCGGGAGGCGTCGGCATCGCGCCCAAGGCGGCGGTTGCAAACAAGAAGAGGGCCTTGGGCGCCCAACGGCGGGTAGCGGGAAGGAAAAGCACGGGTCAGTTTAACGCCTGGCGCCGATTTCGCAAGCTTGCGGGTTGCGACTCGATGATGGGTGGCCTGCCATGTTGCGATTCCTTCTTCGCGGCAAACCCCGCCAGAATGTAGCGGACGACATTTCTGGCCCGCTCTTCGGTTCGTTCGGTGAGCGCCGCGGGCATGACCAGGGGGTGGAGAAAGATCGCCGTGGCATCCTCCAGCGCGCCGGACGCCTCCTCGCAATCCACACGGGTGAACTCGCCCGCGGCAACCCCGGCGGTGATCAGCTTCTTGAACACGTTGCGGATCTGCGCCTGGCGTTTCGCGGCGGCATCCGGCCTCGATTCAATGAGCCGCCGGAAGCTCTCATAGACCTCCGCGTCGCGCTCGAGTTTCATCCGCCGCTTTCGATGCAGTTCCAGCACGATGGCCTCCAGCCGCCCGGAGGCGGAACCCGGGCGTTGCGCGATGCCTTCGATGAAGGCCGCCACTTTGGAAAGCCATTGATCGATGACGGCGTCCAGGATGTCCGATTTCGATTTGAAGAAGCGGTAAACGTTGGAATGCGACATCCCGAGCGTCCGGGCGATGTCCACGACGGTCACCTTGTCCTCTCCAAAGCGCCGCAGGTGCGCCCTGGCGGTTTCGATGATCAGTTGACGGGTCTGTTGTTGTCGTGGAGTTTGCACGGAGCCGGCGATGAAGGCCACCGTCTCCAAGGATAATGACGACTGACAAAGGTTGCAACTTGTCATTTGTCACGGGGTTCTTCATTTGATGATGCGCGTCTCGCCTATGCTAAAAGATAACGAACTCGAAACTCGCAAACGCAACCGCCTCGGAGACGACGGCGTCGAAACTTTAAAGCGCGTGCAGTCGTCCTCCCCGCCGCGGCAGAAAAAAACGGGCTCGGCGATGGGGAAGCGGCTCTTCATCGGGTTGGCGCTCCTTTTGGTTGTGCTCGGAATTTATCGGGTAACACAAACGCAGGAGGCAGCCGCCGCAAAGAAGCAGGCCGGCGCCGGGACGCCGCCGGTCCCGGTGATCGCGGGGACGGTGGCGATGAAGGACGTGCCGATCTATCTCGACGGACTCGGCACGGTCCAGGCGCTGAACACTGTCACCGTCCATTCCCGGGTTGACGGCCAGTTGGTGAAGGTCGCCTACGACGAAGGGCAGGAGGTAAAAGCCGGCGACTTGCTCGTGCGGATCGACCCGGCGCCGTACGACGCGGCGCTCGAGCAGGCAGTCGGAAAGAAGGGCCAGGATGTGGCGCAGCTTGCGAATGCCCGCCTCGACCTTGTCCGCTACACGGATATGTTCGCAAAGAAGGTCATATCCTCCCAGCAATTGGACACTCAGAAGGCGCTTGTGGATCAACTCGACGCCGCCGTAAAGGCCGACCAGGCTGCCATCGACGCCGCGCAGGTTCAGGTCAACTACACCCAGATCGTTTCTCCCATCGACGGCCGCACGGGCGTCCGGCTCGTCGATCAGGGCAACATCGTCCACGCGGCCGACACGGGCGGCCTGGTTGTCATCACGCAGCTTCAGCCCATCTTCGTGGTGTTCACGTTGCCTGAGCAAAACCTCGGCGAGATTCACAAGCACACGGCCACAGGCGAGCAAATGACCGTTCTCGCCGTGGACCGCGACAACCAGACGGTCCTCGACGAAGGCGCGCTTACCGTCATCAACAACCAGATCGACACCACCACGGGGACGATCGAACTCAGGGCGACTTTTCCCAATAAGAACCTCCAACTCTGGCCCGGCCAATTCGTCAACGCGCGTCTCCACCTGGCCACCCAAAAAGGGGGGCTGGTTGTTCCCGCGTCCGTCATCCAGCGCGGGCCGGACGGGCCTTACGCCTTCGTCATCAAACCGGATCAAACCGTCGAAATTTGTCCGGTGAAAGTCGCCCAGATCGATAACAACCAGGCATTGGTCGCCAGCGGGTTGCAGGTCGGGGAGCACGTGGTGGTCGATGGCCAGTATAAATTGCAGGATGGCTCGCGCGTGAAGTCAGGGGATAAATCCTCCGTCAAGCACACCGAGAGCGGAAGCGAACTGAAGTGAGGGTCGGAATTTTCGACTTCGGAGTGCGAAGCGAATGAATATCTCCGAGATCTTCATCCGCCGGCCCATCGCGACTTCGCTGCTGATGCTGGGCGTCGTGCTCATGGGGCTGCTCGGTTACATCCTGCTGCCGATCTCCGCTTTGCCGCCGGTCGATTTCCCGACCATTGAAGTCACCGCGCAATATCCGGGCGCCAGCCCCGACGTGATGGCTTCCTCGGTGACGACGCCGCTCGAGCGCCAGTTCGGGGAGATCAGCGGCCTGGCGAACATGACCTCGGTCAGTTCATTCGGCAACACGGTCATCACCCTCCAGTTCGTTCTCGACCGGGACATCGACGCGGCCGCGCAGGACGTGCAGGCGGCGATCAACGCGGCGGGCGGCGTGTTGCCGCAAATGCCGAACCCGCCGACTTACAACAAGGTCAACCCGGCCGACACGCCCATCCTCACGCTGACACTGAGTTCGGATACGCTGCCGCTGGAAAAAGTGGATGACCTCACCGACACCATCCTCGCGCAAAAGCTCAGCGAAGTCACCGGCGTGGGCCTCGTCAGCATCGAGGGAAATCAAAAACCCGCCGTGCGCGTGCAGATAAACCCGGTCGCCGTGGCCTCCCTCGGTTTGGGCCTCGAGGACGTGCGCGCCGCGCTCTCGCAGAACAACGTCAACGCCCCCAAGGGAAGCTTCAACGGGCCGCGGCAGTCGTATGCCATTGGCGCGAACGATCAGATTTTTACCGCCGCGGATTTCGGCGACATGGTCGTCGCCTACAGAAACGGCGCGCCGGTGCGCCTGCGCGACATCGGCAAAGTCGTGGACGACGTGGAAAACATCCGTCTCGCGGGCTGGGTCGGAAAGACGCCCTCCGTCATTCTCGACATCCAGCGGCAACCGGGCGCGAACATCATCGAAACCGCGGATCGTGTGAAAGCGCTCCTGCCGAAGCTCCGCCTTTCGCTGCCGCCGTCGGTCGAGGTTTCCATCCTCACCGACCGCACGGCGACCATCCGCGCATCCGTCGCCGACGTGCAGTTCACCCTCATTCTCACCGTCGCGCTCGTCATCATGGTGATCTTCGTTTTCCTGAGAAAGTTCTGGGCGACGGTCATTCCGAGCGTGGCGCTGCCGCTGGCGGTCATCGGCACGTTCGGAGTTATGAAACTGGCCGGCTTCAGCCTGGACAATCTCTCCCTCATGGCGCTCACCATCTCCACCGGCTTCGTCGTCGATGACGCCATCGTGATGATCGAAAACATCGTCCGCTTCATCGAGATGGGCGTTGCGCCGATGGAAGCGGCGCTCAAGGGGGCGAAGCAAATCGGGTTCACCATCATCTCGCTCACCGTCTCGCTCATCGCCGTTTTTATTCCGCTCCTTTTCATGACGGGCATCGTCGGCCGCCTCTTCCGCGAATTCGCCATCACCCTGAGCGTGGCGGTTGCCGTCTCGGCGGTCGTCTCCCTCACCCTCACGCCGATGATGTGCGCGCGCCTGTTGAAGCCTGAAAGCGGCGAGAAGCACGGCCGCTTTTTTCAGGCGACGGAGCACATGTTCGAGCGGATGCTGGGCGCGTATGACAGCAGCCTGAAATGGGTGCTGCGAAATCAGTTCTTTACCCTGATGGTGGCGGTGGCGACCCTCCTGGGAACCATCTTCCTCTACATCGTCATCCCGAAAGGTCTGCTGCCGCAGCAGGATACCGGGCTGATCACCGGCATAACGGATGCGTCCCAATCCATTTCCTTCAAGGCCATGGTCGCGCTCCAGCACACGGTCGTCGATATCGTCAGCAAGGATCCCGATGTCGCCAGTGTCGCCTCCTTCGTGGGCGGAGGCTCGGTCAACGCGACCGTCAATACCGGGCGGCTGAACATCGCGCTCAAGCCGCGCGACCGGCGCAAGGCGTCGGCGAGCGAGATCATCGATCGTTTGCGGGAGGCGGTGAAGAACGTCCAGGGCATCTCCCTTTACATGCAGGCCGTGCAGGACGTGCAGATAGACAGCCGCATCAGCCGCACCCAATACCAATATACGTTGCAGGACGCGGATGAGGACGAACTCGCGGAGTGGGCGCCCAAGCTGCTGGCGAAATTGCGCACCCTGCCGGACCTGGTGGACGCCGCGAGCGACCAGCAGTCCAGCGGCTTGCAGGTCAGCGTGGACGTGGATCGCGAGAAAGCGGAGCGTTACAATGTTTTCACCCAGGCCATCGACGACACGCTTTATGATGCTTTCGGCCAGCGCCAGGTCTCCATCATATTCACCCAGCTCAACCAGTACCGGGTCATCCTCGAAGCCCAGCCGAACTTCCAGCTTACCCCCGCATTGCTCAAGAACATCTACGTCAAGTCTTCCACCGGCCAGATGGTGCCGCTCAGCGCCTTCTCCCGTTTGAAGACGGTCACCGCGCCGCTCTCGATCCTCCACCAGGGGCAGTTTCCCGCTGTCACCCTGTCATTCAATCTGAAGCCCGGCAGTTCCCTTGGCGCCGCCGTCGCGGAAATTCAGCAGGGGCAGCAGGACATCAATCTGCCGGAGACCGTCGTCACCACATTTTCAGGCAGCGCGGCGGAGTTTCGCACCTCGTTGAAAAGCGAGCCGTACCTCGTCCTCGCCGCCGTGGTGGTCATCTACATCGTGCTGGGCGTGCTCTACGAAAGCTACATCCATCCCATCACCATCCTCTCGAGCCTGCCCTCCGCGGGCGTGGGCGCTCTGCTGGCGCTCATCATCTGCCACACCGAGATGTCGCTCATCGCCCTTATCGGCATCATCCTGCTCATCGGCATCGTCAAAAAGAACGCGATCATGATGATCGACTTCGCCCTGGACGCGGAACGCAACGAAGGGTTGCCGCCGGAACAATCGATCTACCAGGCGTGCCTCCTGCGTTTCCGTCCGATCATGATGACCACCTTTGCCGCGCTTCTTGGCGCGCTGCCTCTCGCGCTGGAAAACGGCACCGGTTCGGAACTGCGCAAGCCGATGGGCATCGCCATCGTCGGCGGCCTTTTGGTTTCGCAATTCATTACGCTTTATACAACGCCCGTCATCTATCTTTATTTGGACCGCCTTGGGGATTGGCTGCGGGAATGGCGCGCGCGGCACGGCCTGCCCGGCCTGCACGAAAACGACGCCGGCGTCCCGGAGGCAGCGAAGCCGTGAGTTCTCCATCCTTGCATTCTGACCCGGCGCCTATTACCGCGAGCGTCTCCGAGCCGTTCATCCGCCGCCCCGCCGGGACCTTTCTTCTGGCGGGAGGACTCTTCCTGCTCGGCATCGTCTCCTACCACCTTTTGCCCGTCGCGCCTTTGCCCCGGGTCGATTTCCCGATGATCTCGGTCTCCGCTTCCCTGCCGGGAGCCGATCCGGCAACGGTTGCGACTTCGCTTGCCGCGCCGCTCGAACGGCGGCTGAGCGAGATTTCCGGCGTCTCGGAGATCACTTCCGTCAGCACCCTTGGCGGCTGTTCGATCAATATACAGTTCGATCTCAACCGCAAGGTGGACGGCGCGGCGCGCGACGTGCAGGCCGCCATCGCCGCCGCCGCGGGCGAACTGCCGATCAATCTGCCCGCTCCGCCGACCTACCGCAAAGTCAACCCCGCCGACCGGCCGATCATGGTGATGGCAATGACTTCCGACACGCGGGAGGCGACCGCCATCTATCAATACGCGGACGAGGTCATCGGGCAGCGCCTCAGCCAGGTCGAGGGCGTGAGCCAGGTCATCATCACGGGGGCTGAAAAATCCGCCGTGCGCGTGCGGATCAACCCCGCGGCGATCGCCTCGGCCGGCTTGAGCCTCGAGGACGTCCGGACGTTTCTCAGCCAGGTGAACGTCGATCTGCCCAAGGGGAGCGTGGACAATGACAAAACCTCATACACCATCTACAGCAACGACCAGCTCTTCGACGCGAAGGATTATCGCAACCTGATTCTAACGCAAAAGAACGGGACGCCCGTCCTCTTGAGCTCGCTCGGCACGATCGTCAATGACGTCGAAAACAACCTGCTCGCAGGCTGGTCGGGCACCAAACCGGCGGTCCTCATCATCGTCTTCAAACAGCCCGATGCCAATGTCATCGATACCGTGGACCGGATCAAAGCCGCGCTCCCACAGACTGAAAAATGGATTCCGCCCAGTGTGAAACTCTCCATCCTGAGCGACCGCACCCTGACGATCCGCGCGTCCGTCCGGGATGTGCAGATTTCGCTGATGCTCAGCATCGCGCTGGTCGTCATGGTCATCTTCCTTTTCCTGCGCCGCTTCTGGCCCACCTTCATCGCCTGCGTGACGGTGCCGCTGGCGCTCGCGGCCACCTTCGGCGTCATGTATCTGCTGCATTACAGCCTCGATAATCTCTCGCTCATGGCGGTGACAATCTCCGTCGGCTTTGTCGTGGACGACGCCATCGTTGTCATCGAAAACGTTTTCCGGTTCATCGAGCAGGGATGCACGCCGATGGAAGCGGCCTTGAGGGGCGCGCGGCAGATCGGGTTCACCGTCATCTCCATCAGTCTTTCACTCGTGGCCGTCTTCATCCCGCTGCTGTTCATGGGCGGCTTGATTGGCCGCTTGTTCCACGAATTTGCCGTCACGCTCAGCGCGGCGATCCTTGTCTCCGGCGTCATCTCCCTCACGCTGACGCCGATGATGTGTTCGCGTTTCCTGAAAGCGGAAGCCTCCCGGCCTCCTCTCGGCGCTTTCCAACTCGCCTGCGAGCGGGCGTTCGACTGGATGCGCGGCCATTACGAGACCGGGCTGAAATGGGTGCTGCGGCGCCAGCCCTTCATGTTGCTGGTGGCATTTCTCACCTTCTGCGCGACGATCTGGCTTTACCGCCTTGTGCCGAAGGGTTTTTTCCCGCAGCAGGATACAGGGATGATGATGGGAATCACGGAAGCGTCGCAGGACATCTCCTTCGAAGCGATGGCGAAGCTCCAGAACCAGGTCGCCGAGATCGTCATGGCCGACCCCGGCGTGGCGACCCTTGGCTCGTTCATCGGCTCCTCCAACGGGCAGAACGCGATCAATAACGGCCGCATGTTCATAGCCCTGAAACCGATTTCGGAACGAAAGGCCGGCGCTGAGGCGATCATCGCCCGGCTGCGCGGCAAGTTGTCGCACGTTGTGGGAATCAACCTTTTTCTGCAATCCATGCAGGACATCCAGGTGGGGGGGCGCCTGACCAAGGCGCAATTCCTTTACGCCCTGCAAAGCGGGAACCTGGACGAACTCAACCATTGGGCGCCGCTGCTCCTGGACAAGCTGCGCAAGAATCCACAGCTCAAGGATGTCACGAGCGACCAGCAAAGCAGCGGGTTGCAGACCAACGTCGTGGTGGATCGCGATGCCGCCGCCAGGTTCGGGCTGACCGCGCAGGCCGTGGATGACACGCTCTACGACGCCTTCGGCCAGCGGCAGGTCTCCACCCTTTACGAGCGCTACAACGAACACTACATCATCCTCGAAGTCGATCCCGCCTATCAACTGAACCCTTCCTCGCTCAATAAGATTTTCGTTCGCTCCTCCACCGGCGCGCAGGTGCCGCTCTCCACGGTCGCGAAATTCCAGACCACGAACACCTTCCTTTCGGTCAATCACCAAGGGCAATTCCCCGCCGTCACGATCTCATTCAATCTCGCCCCGGGCGTCTCGCTGGGCGAAGCCTCCACCATCGTCGCGAACGCCGCGCGCGACTTGAGGATGCCAAGCGACATCCTCGCAAGGTTCCAGGGCACCGCGCAAGTATTCCAGTCCTCGCTTTCCACCTTGCCGCTCCTCATTTTGGCCGCCCTGCTTGCCGTCTATATCGTCCTTGGAATCCTCTACGAGAGCCTCATTCATCCGCTCACGATTCTCTCGACCCTCCCTTCCGCCGGCGTGGGCGCCCTGCTCGCGTTGATGCTCACCGGCGAAGACCTCTCACTCGTCTCCTTCATCGGCATCATCCTGCTCATGGGTATCGTGAAGAAAAACGCCATCATGATGATCGATTTTGCCCTCGAGGCCGAGCGCGAGGAAAACCTCACCCCGGAGGAGGCGATCTACAAAGCGTGCGTCATCCGTTTCCGGCCGATCATGATGACCACCATGGCCGCCCTCTTCGGCGCCATTCCCCTGGCCGTCGGGATGGGCACCGGCTCCGAGTTGCGCCAGCCGTTGGGGGTGGCCGTCGTCGGGGGTCTTATCGTTTCCCAGGTCCTGACCCTCTTCACCACTCCGGTCATTTATCTCGGCTTCGAACACTTGAGCCAAAGATACAAGGCTTGGCGCCACGGGCACGCCGGCGAACTGGCGCCGGCGGCTTATTAGGACGTTGGCGGGGTTTAACAACACTAACACATGTCTCTGGACACCGCGATTCGATCTACGCAAAACGCTTGTCGTATTCCCGCGAAACGCGAATCAGCAACGCGGAATATTCCATCCCTGTCTTTTCGTAGTCCACCCATTCAAACGGGAACGGCGGAACGTTCGTTGCACGGAATTTCAAAAGCTGGAATTCATCGAAGGCGGAGGCGGCATCCCGGAGCAGGCGAATTTCTGCTTCCGGCGCTTCAAAACTCGGATGCTTGTATTTGCTGCCGCCCGTCGGGAACGGCCGATTTCCTTCGTATGACGTGTAACCGGGGGAGCAATTAATCCCGACAAAGGCAACCGTGATCGGATTGCCCCCTGTCTTTTTGAATTGCTCGACTTGCCGGATAAGATCGCCAATCACGCGATCAATTTGTTTGATCATCGCCTTGGCAAGAATCTTTGTTTCCGCCCCGATCTGAATATTGGCGACAGGGCCCCGCGCAACCAAAACACCTTGTTCAGTGATTGCCGCCACCGTTGGAACAAGCTCGCCAAACGTGCCGTCGCCACGCCGCGCCTTTTTCCCCATCGCGCGGTTTTTCGCGTTGACGACGCATTCACGCTCATGAACTCGCTCGGTGAGCAATTTCGATTTGTTAAGCGCTACAAGGTCCTCGTAAAGTTGGGATGCAACCAAATCACCAAGCGAGGAATCGCGGTGGGCGTATTGCTTTCCGTCGAACAGTCCCTTGAACGTGTTCAAGAGGGCGAACTGCGTCGGCGTATTCATGCACGATCTACGGCAACGGAAGCCGTGATGGCTCCAAACATGCGTTGCTGGGCGGCCGCCGGGCGAAGCCGTTCTTCGGCAATTTTTAGATACCTCGGTTCGATTTCGTTCCCGATGCTGTTCCGTCCCGCCGCAAGTGCCGCAAGCGACGTGCTACCGGTGCCAACGAACGGATCAAGAACCGTATCCCCCGCAAACGAAAAGAGCTTAACCAACCGTTCGGCGAGCGATACCGGGAACGGCGCCGGATGTCCGTCGCGCGTCGATTGGCCTTTGATATCCATCCATGAGGAACGCATCCACGACTGCATTTCCTCCTTGGTCAGCATCGAGAGTACTCGCTGAAGGGTGGACGGCGAACGATATTCCCCGCCCTTGCGCAAAAAGAGGATGTATTCCACGTCATTCTTGATGATCGCGCCCGGCTGGTAGGGCTTGCCATAAAAGCCCGCGCCATTGCCTTCGGCTTCCATGACTCCGTTGGCGATCTTGTGCCAAAGGATCGGCGTCAGGCAATCGAGTTTGAGCTTGCGCGCGCGAACCTGAATATCAGCGTGAAGCGGCATGACATGGTGCCGGCCTCCGCGTTTACGAGCCACGCACACGTCCCCGACAACGCAGCAAATTCGCCCCCCGGGAGCCAGGACGCGCGCGCATTCCAACCACACTTTATCGAGTTCCTCCAAAAAGCGTTCGTAATTCTCGATCTCGCCGAGCTGCGAATCATTTCTCTCGTATTCCTTCAGTGTCCAATAGGGGGGGGATGTCACGACAAGGTGAACGCTTTCATCCGGAATCCATTGCAACTTTCTCGCGTCGCCCAAATGCAACCGATGCGCCGTCCTATCATAGGGAGACAACCACGGCAGATTGCGAAAAATTCCGTTGGCACGGAGCATTCTTTCGACCGCGCCCTGTCGATTATCGGCCTCCGGAATATCTCGCATGACCGCGGTTGCGGCGTTGAAAGCATCTTCTGCATCGCGAATGCGATTCAACGATTCATCCGCGCCGTTGCCGTCGTCGTAGCGCACCCGCTTAGGGGTTGCAGCAGCTTTTTTGGCTTTCGCCATGAGCAACTATGCACATCCGGGCCAAAAATACAAAGCTTGGCGCCACGGGCACGCCGGGGAGTTCGCGACGGCTGGCGGCTGCGATCCATGCGTTCGAAGGCGTGTGAGCGGCGGAGAGACACCGGAGCGTCCTCGCTTTTCTCTTCGGCGCGTGGCATGAAGGTGGCTAGATTCGGTATCGTTTATGTGCGGCATCGCGGGTTTTATCGACAGATCAATCGCCGGGCCGGAAGCCAAAGCGCGGCTGGAGCGCATGCTCGATTCCATCGTCCATCGCGGGCCCGATGGCGCCGGGACTTATCTCTCTGAAAAGACGGGTCTGGCGATGGGAATGCGCCGGTTGAGCATCATCGATCTCGCCGGAGGGCGGCAGCCGATCTGGAACGAAGACAGAACCCTCTGCGTCGTCTTCAACGGCGAAATCTACAACTATGTCGAGCTGACGAAAGAACTGGTTGCCGCCGGACATCGTTTCGAGACGCGGACCGATACCGAAGTCCTCGTCCACCTGTTCGAGGCCCGCGGAACCGCTATGCTCGACAAGCTGCGCGGAATGTTCGCGTTCGCGCTCCTGGATACCCGCAGGAACGAACTCTTTCTCGCCCGCGATCATTTCGGGCAGAAACCCCTCTATTATTTTGCCGGGAACGACCGCTTCGCTTTCGGTTCCGAATTGAAATGCGTCCTCCCGGAAGCCGCGCCGGACATCGACCCGGAGGCTTTTCTCGATTACATTTCCTGGTTTTCCCTCCCGCCGCCCCGGACTCATTTCAAGCAGATATTCAAACTGCCGGCCGGCAGTTGCATGACGGTGCCGCTCGAGCGCCCGGACGAAATCGCCATTCGTAAATTCTGGTCGTACGACCTCGAAACGCCCGCGGAATTGCACGACATGGACGAGGCCGTCGCGCAACTCGACGGCATGTTGCACGAGTCGATCCATATCCATCTGCGGGCCGATGTTCCCATCGGCGTGTTATTGAGCAGCGGTCTCGACAGCCGGTGCGTCGCCGCTTACGCGCAGGAGATACAGGGGGGGCGGCTCTCCACGTTTTCCGTCGGTTTCGCCGGCAAGGATTCTGAACTCGAAGGCGCGGCGCGGACCGCGTGCGAGATCGGTTCGCGGCATTTTGCCATCGAACTGGACGCCGCGGATTTTTCATCGAGCATCGACAGGATCGTCTCGCACCTCGACGAGCCAATCGGCGATGCCGCCGCGTTCGCGGTTTTGAAGGTATGCGAACTGGCGCGGGAGCACGTCAAGGTGTTGCTTTCCGGCGAAGGGGCCGACGAGCTGTTTGCCGGTTACGCCGGCCGTTACAGCGGGATGATGCACACCCTCGAACGCTCGGAAAGGATGCGGCGTTTCGCTTCCGTTCTGCCCGAGCCGAAAAACTTCTCTTCGCCATCGAGATGGGAACGGCTTCTAGCGCGCGCCCATGCGAGCCGGGGAGCGGAAGCAATCGGCTTGAGGATCGAGGGGTTTCCCGGCGACGTTCGCAACCCGCGCGGGCTGCGGGCCGAACAGCTTCGGCGGCTGCTTGAACGGGAGGAATCGTTCGCGGGCAATCTTTACCGCCCGCAACGCGACCTCTTGAGCGAGATGCTCGTGCTCGACATCGAATGGCAACTGGCCGAATCCCTGCTCCAAAAGGCGGACAAGATGAGCATGGGCGCATCCATCGAACTGCGCACGCCATTCCTGGATATCGGCGTGGCCAAACTTGCCGCGCGCATCGGCTCGAATCTCAAACTGCCTCCGAATGGACCGGGGAAACTCGTCCTGCGGAAATGCCTGGCCAGGCGAGTCCCGGAAGGGATCGACCGGCCAAAAAAAGGATTTCCCGTTCCGCTCGCGAGCTGGTTTGCGGGCCCGCTGCGTTCGCGGATCGAGGATGAAGTCTTCAGTCCGAACGCCGCGTGCATGACCTGGCTGGACCGCGCGCTCCTGCGCCGGGCGTGGGACGATTTCCTCGGCGGCCGCTGGGATGGCGCGCGCGTTTTCTACGCGCTGCTGCTGTATGAAGTCTGGCGCGGGAACGCCGCGTCTGCCTTCGGCAGCCAGCCAGACACCGGAATATGACTCCCCTCGCCACCATCGGAATTCCTTGCTTTAACAGTGAGCAATGGCTGGAAGAAGCCATCTCGAGCGCGCTGGACCAGACATGGCCCGCCAAGGAAGTGGTCGTCGTCGATGACGGTTCATCCGATTCGTCGCCCGAGATCGCGCGCCGGTTCGGAGGCGCGATTCGCTTTTTCCAAAACGACCACGGAGGCGCGAACCGGGCGCGCAACAAGATCCTCGCGGAAGCTCGCGGCGAGTGGATCCAGTATCTTGACGCGGACGATATTCTGCTGCCGGAAAAGGTGTCGAAACAGTTCGAGGAAGCCGGGAAGAGAGAGCTTTGCGATGTAATCTACAGCCCGGTCTGGGTCGAACAGGACTCGAGGCGGGAAGCGAGTCCCCTGGACGCGCGGCTCGATCTTTACTCGCTCTGGATTTCGTGGCAGCTTCCGCAAACCGGCGGTTGCCTCTGGCGCAAGAACACCCTCGAGGCCTTGGGCGGCTGGAATGAAGAAATGCCTTGCTGCCAGGAGCACGAGCTTTATCTGCGCGCGATCAAGGCCGGGACGCGCTTCTGTCCCGCTCCGACGCCCAACGCCGTTTATCGCATCTGGTCCGAGTCCACGCTTTGCCGGCGCGATCCGCGGCAGGTCATCCGCGTTCGCACCGGCTTGATAGATGACCTGCGCGCATGGATGGAATCCAGACAGCTTTGGAGCGAGGAACACAACGAGACTGCCGCGCGCGCCTGCTTCGAGATGGCGCGGACATGGGCGAAATATGACCTTGCCGAGGCGGGCGGCTACCATCGCGCCCGCAAAGAGCGGAACCTCATCCAGCTTGGCGGGCCTGCCGCCCCTCTCACGTACAAGGTCGGTTACTGGACGCTGGGGTTTGTCGGCGCGGAAAAACTCGCGCGCATCCTGCGATGACTCCTTTGGGCTACAGCCTTGTCATCGCGACGTTCGAGCGTCCGCGTGAACTCGAGGAGGCGCTTTCCAGTATTCTAATCCAGAAGCGTCCCCCGGAGGAGACGATCATCATCGATTCCTCACGCGAGCAGGCGACGCGCGAGGTCGTCAAGAGCTTCGAATCGCGCATCCCCCTGCGCTACGAGCAGGCGGCGGCTCCCAGCGCGGCGATGCAGAGGAACCAGGGCGCCCGCCGCGTGAGGACCCCCCTCATCGGTTTCCTCGATGATGACGTCCTTCTCTCCCCGGACACATGCGCCGAACTGTGCGAGGTCTTCGATCGCGACGAAAAGCAGGAAGTCGGCGGCGTGGCGGCGCGGATCGAAGGGATGAGCCACCCAAGGCCTCTCGGCTTGCTCTGGCTCTATTACCGCATTCAAGCGGGTTACCCGGACCGCACGTACGGCGGCAAGCTGTTTGGTCCGGCGATCAACTGCGTCCCCTGTTACGACGAATCCGAAGGCCTCCTCATCCGGGGCGATTGGCTCGCCTCGACCTGCGTGTTCTACCGGCGGGAATGTTTCATCCGGGAGATGTTCCCCGATTTCCACGGATACAGTTCCATGGAAGACGTTCATCTCTCGGGCCGCATTGCCAGAACGCATACTCTTTACTTTCACGCAAAGGCCCTCTGCGAGCACCGGGACGCATCGAGTCCGTGGAAGCGCGATCCGGGGGCGATGATGCGAATGCGCCTCCGCAACCAGCGTCTGGTCTCCAGGGAAATAATGGGCCTTTCCGGCCCTGTGCTCGAGTGGAAACTCTTGCTGCACCGCCTCTTCGTCACCGTTTACATCCTGCGATCCCGGCGTCCGGGCTGGACCGATGCGCTCATCGGCGTCTGGACATGATGTCGCGTCTTTGCGGAACATGAAGATTCACGGCATCTGCCTGGTTAAAAATGAGGGCGACATCGTCGAGTACACATTGGCGCAGGCCGCGCGGTGGTGTGATTCCATCTACGTTTACGACAACGGCAGCGAAGACGACACTTGGGAGATCGTGAACAGCATGGCGGCTGCGACACCTTGCATCATCCCGTTTCGCCGGGAGAACCTCCCGTTTGACAACGCATTGCGATCCAAGGTCTATAATCACTTCAAGAAGCGCGCGCGGGCCGGCGATTGGTGGTGCCGTCTGGACGCCGATGAAGTCTATATTGACGATCCACGCATTTTCCTGGGCGATATTCCGAAATGTTATCACGTCCTCTGGGCGGCGCAGTTCCAATATTATCTTACGGACGCCGATGTCCAACGGTTCGCGGCCGATGAGGCGCACGCTCCAAAAATGAATGCCGGCACATTGCCCCGCTCGTATGCCGCGAATGCATCGGAAGCGCGCTTTTTCCGGCATCGCGACAGGCTGCGGTGGGATTACGGAGCGTGGCCGCGGCATCTCGGGCTGGTTTTTCCGACGAGGATTCGCCTGAAGCATTTCCAGAACAGGTCGCCGGCCCAGATTCAACTGCGGCTTGACACGAGGCACCGCGCCATCCGGGACGGGACCCCGGATTTTCCACACATCGACGTGACGAACTGGCGCGATACCATCCCCAAACACGAATTGAGCGTTGATACCGGCGACGGCCGCTACGAGATCGACGAATGCCGCCTGCCGCCTTATAGGGAAACGCCCTTGCAGCAGGCGCTCAAACGCTTCATGCACGGTTTGCAAATTTGGCCCTGACCCATGAAGCTCACGTGCGCCGTGGTCATCGCAACTCACAACCGGAAGGAAGATCTGCGGCGGACCTTTCTCGCCCTCGAAGCGTTGCGGCCCCAGGCTTGCGAGGTGATCGTTTGCGCCGACGGATGCAGCGACGGAACGCCGGAGTTCGTCAGGACGAATCACCCCGGCTGCCGGCTCATCGTCAACGAGAGAGCGCGCGGATCGATAGCATCCCGCGACAGGATGATCCGCGAGTCCTCCGGCGACATTGTTCTCAGCCTCGACGACGACAGCTACCCACTCGAGGCCGATTTCTTCGAAGTCGTGAGCGAGTTCTTCTCCCGGAACCCGCGCCTCGCGGTTGCCACCTTCCCCCAGCGGAGCGACGAATTTCCTGAAAGTCTCAGCGCCGTCGATTTCGGCCCGGCCGCCTTCACCGGCAGTTACACGAGTTCCGGCGCGGCGATCCGGCGGTCCGCGTTCCTCGAGTTGGGCGGTTACCCGGTCCATTTCCGCCATGCTTACGAGGAGCCGGACTTTGCGCTGCGGGCGGTGAATGCGGGCTGCCAGGTGAAGTTCGAGACAGCGCTCACCGTCCGCCATCATTACACAAAGGCCCAGCGCAACGAGCTTCGCACCCACCAGTTCCATGCCAGAAACGAACTCTGGAGCGTCGTGATGCGATGCCCCGCGCCGCAACTCTTCGCCGTCGCCGGTTTCCGCGCCTTCCGGCAGTTTGGATACGCCTGGAAACGCGGGGCGTCGTGGATTTTGCGCGAGCCGCTTTGGTGGGCCGCGTTCCTGGCGGGGTTGCCGCGCTGCCTGGCGGAGCGCAAGCCGGTTCCCTGGAGGCGCTACCGCTCGTGGATGGAACTGCTGCGCCGGCCGATCACTTCCGAGGAGGAATGGCTGAAGAAGTTCGGCCCGCGTGAAAGTGTTGAACGCGGCAAGCGCGATAATCCGTGAAGATATCCATCTCAGCCACAAATCCCTGCCATCTTTACCTGATGGCTCGCGAGCTGGCCGCCGCCGGGCGGCTCGGCTGTTATTATTCCGGGTACCCGCTCTGGAAGTTGCCGCATTCCGAGGCGGCGCGGATCAGGACGCATAGCTTCCGAACGACCGTGGTCTACGGCCTCCAACGCCTCCTTCCCGTTTGGGCACGGCCCGATCCGTGGATGCTTTACGGGTGGCAGGATAGAGGCTTCGATCGCTGGGTGGGGCGCGTCCTTGCCCAAAGCGATTTTATCCATGCCATGCCGGGCCAATGCCTCAAAACTTTCCAGCGCGCCCGCGAATTGGGCGTCGCCACCGTTTTGAATCACGCGAGCAGCCCCATTCGCGAATGGGTGCGAATCATGGAACCGGAGTACGGCCGGGTCGGGCTCCGGCTCTCGGAAGCCTGCCCTTACGACAGCGCCTACTTCGAAAGCGCCGACAGGGAATATTCGCTTGCCGATTATCACTGCGTCGCCTCCACCCTCGGACGGGATTACCTGGTGGCTCTGGGAATTGCAGCCGAGCGCATCTGGGTGGTGCCCTACGCGGCCGATCCCGAGATCTTCTTTCCCAGGCCGGATGGGCCGGTCGTGCCCGGATTTCGCATTGTCTTTCCCGGCCAGGTTGGCTTGCGCAAGGGAATCAAGACCCTCCTCGACGCTCTGACGCTGGCGGCGCGGGAAGATTGGCGGGTCGATTTCTTCGGCGCCGTCGTTCCCGAGGCAACACACGATTTGGCCAGCTACCGCGGCAAACCGCGCCTCCACTTTCACGGGGCCGTTTCGCAGAGCCTTTTGGCGGAGGCGTTCCGCGGCGCATCCGTGCTGGCGCTGCCTTCCTTGGAGGAAGGATTTAGCCTCGTCGTGCCGCAGGCGCTCAATTGCGGACTCCCATGCATCACGACGGATCGCAACGGGGCCAAGGATTTGATCCGGCAGCATGAGAATGGCTCGGTTGTCCCGGTCCAGGACTCCGAAGCGCTTTTGAGAGAACTCATCTGGTGGGAACGGAACCCTTCCCGGCCCAAGGAAATATTTCTCTGGAGCGACGCGGCCCGGCGATTGCTGACTCTCAGCAGCAACGCACTATGAAACCGCCCCGAACGATCAACCGGCGAAGCCCCCCCCCGGCGCCAGCCGCCGGGCTCCCGGCCGTCGCGCCGGTTGAGCCACCGGAAGCCCAAGATCTTACTCCGGTCCCGATGATGATGGGAACGGCCTTCCTGTTGACCGGCTTGATCATCACGGGCCTGACGCTACGCGGGAAATTCCCATCCGGGGTGGCCTTCTACGCGGCCATCGGCGTCGCCATCAGCATCGGTCTAAGCGCGCTGGTTGACCTGCGGCGCGGCTTTTCGAATCTCATCCGGCCGGACCTTATGGCCATCCTCGCGCTCTATTTCCTGACCCTGTTCGAGTTTCTCTTCCGGCAGCCCCACTTCGACGATCTCGTCGGAGGCGACCTCGTGAGCGTAAAGCGGGCGATCATCGCCTGCCTCTGGGGATTCGCCGGCCTGGCGATCGGGCGCCATCTCGCCAATCCGCGCAAACATCCCTTATCCGATCTGTTCACCCGGCCAGTCCCCAAAGCGTGGGTCATTCTCATTTTCTGGAGTTCCATTTTCCTCGGCTTTTTCTACATGCTGCTCACGGTCAATTTCAACCCGGTGCTCCTGGTCGAGTACCTCGTCGCGCCGCGATTCGCCCAGCCGTGGGGCCGGCCAAGACTCGGAGACTGGAAGGCGCTCCTGCACGAGATCGAGATGCTCATCTTCCTGGCTCCGCCCCTTGCGGGCATCATCATGGCCCGGCGGCGAGCCTATGGCAAAATACAGACTGGCCTCGTCGCAGCCGGCTTTTTCTTCGTCCTGTTCTATGGTTTTGCGAGCGGGACGCGCAATGTGCTGGCCTCCTATCTCGTGACCTTCCTCATCGGCTATTGCTTCGCGTCCGACGCCGAGAAGAAGAAGGAATTGATGGTTGTCGCCGCGAGTTGCGCGGTCGGATTCTTTTTCGCCTCGGTCCTCATGCTTCGTTTCCGCGAGGTCGGACTCCAGGACTATATCAACGGAAACTACTACACCGACGAGACGGAGGAGCAGACCCTGTTCATTGACTACAACCTCTACTCCATTTACCGCCTGGTCCAGGTGTTCCCGAAAGAACACGGGTTTTTAGGATGGGAGATCCCCTACCTGGCCTTCATCCGCCCCATTCCGCGCGCGCTGTGGCACGGAAAACCGGAGGGAATGTCGTTGTCGATTGAGGATGCCCTCGGCGTCCAGGGTCTCACCGTCTCCGCGAGTTTCGTCGGCGAAGCCTACATGAGCGGCGGTTTTTTTGTAGTCCTCCTCACGGGGCTCTTCTTCGGTTTCGCCGCGGGCTGGTGGGGGTCGCTCGCTTCCCCGCGCAATTCCGAATTCGGCATTCTCACCTACGCGTCCGGTTTTTTTGCCGCCGTCATTTCGATGCGCAGCATGCTCGTTTTCACGACCGCTTTGCTTCCCACGGCCATCAGCATTGCCGCGGGTTATCTCATCCTCAATAGAGTGCGGGAGCGAAAAGGCCCGGCCCGGCCGGGGAAGGAGATCGACCCGCGAGTCTCCCTCCCCGCGCCGCCTCCCCCCGCCGCCAAACCAAGGGAAAAAGTCCGCGCGAGATGGTTTACAAGGTAGCATTCATCTCGGTCGTTCCATCCCCGTACCAACGCGACTTGTTCCGCGAACTGGCCCGGCTAGCCGAGATCGCGGTCCATTACCTTGAACCGGCCGCGCCGGATTCCCCCTGGCCGCAAAAGCCCCTCGCTGATTACGAATCGATCCTGCCGGGATTCTGGCTTCCGCTCGGCTCGGCGCGCGTCCACGTCAACTGGCCGCTGCCCGGCTTCCGCGACTTCGACCTGGTCGTCATGAACACGCTCATGTCCTTCACCGCGCAGGCTTTGATGCGCTTCGTCCTCCGCGGAAAACCGTGGCTCTTCTGGGGTGAACGTTTGCGGGATCGGAGTTCATTCCTTCACGGCCGGCTTGTGTCGCCGCTGGGAAGAGCCGCGGGCATCGTCGGCATCGGCAGCCTGGCCGAGCGCGGCTACCGCGAACGCTTTCCTCATACCAGGCATTTCTGCATTCCCTATTATTGCGATCTGCAACCGTTTCTCGACGCGCCTCGAACCCGCGCGGCAAACTCGATGACTTTTCTTTTCTGCGGCCAGATGATCGCCCGCAAAGGCGTCGATCTGCTCCTCCAAGTGTTCGCCGAGCTGGTCGAGCGGCATCCCGAAGCGAGCCTTCTTCTTGTCGGGCGCGAAGCCGAATTGCCGCGCCTGCTGGATGCGCTCCCGCCGGCGGCGCGCGCACGGATCGTCTACGAGGGTTTCCAGCCGCCGGAGAAGCTTCCGCTCTACTTCGCGCGCGCGGATGTCTTCGTCCTCCCCAGCCGCTACGACGGCTGGGGCGTTGTCCTCAATCAGGCCCTTGGCGCGGGCCTTCCCATTCTTTGCTCGGATGCCGTCGGAGCGGGACATGACCTCGTGGAGGAAGGAATCAACGGTACGCGCTTTGCCTCGGGTGATGCCGGTTCACTGCTCCGGGCGATGGAACACCTGGCTTCCCACCCGCAACTGGCCGCGGCGCAAGGCGCATTCTCGGCGAAAAAGGCTCGCGACTGGCTCCCGGAAGCAGGCGCCAGGAGATGGCTCGAAGTTTTCAAGGAGGTTCTATGAATATCCTCCTCGCCAGCAGCAGTTCCGGGTCCAGAGGCGGAGGAGAACTCTACCTCCTTTATCTGGGCAAAGCTCTCGTCCAGCGCGGCCACCGCGTCTCCCTCTGGGCTTCCATCCATTCCAGGATGGACGAACTCTCCAACAGTTTCTCGGCTTTCGGGGAGGTGGTTCGCGCCCCTTATAAGAATACTTACGACTACGTCACCCGTCCTTTCGCGACCTGTTTCGACCTCATCAAGACCCGCCAGATCGCCACGGAATGGCGGCGTCTCAAGCCCGATTGCATCCATATCAACAAGCAGAATCTCGAAGACGGCCTCGATCTCCTTCGCGCGGCGGCCTGGGCGGGGCTGCCGAGCATCTGCACCATTCATCTCACCCAGCCCGCCCAATATTTGAGAGCCCGATTCGGCGCGGTGAGAGACTTCATTTCGCGGAATTCCCTCAAGCAGTATACCGGCCCGCTCGTTGCGGTCGTCGAGAGCAGGGGAGCTGACCTCGAGAATTTCCTGGGGCTGGAAAGGGACGGCGCGCGCGTCATTCCCAACGGTGTCCCCGTGTTCGACCTCGCCCAACGCGATGCCATGCGCCGGCCCAAACGCGACGCCTTGAACGTCGCCGCCGGCGAATTCCTCATCCTCGCCATTGGCAGAATGGTTCCCCAGAAGCGGCCCATCCTCTTCCTCGAACTGGCCTCCCGCATCCACCGCAAAAACCCGCAAGCGCGTTTTCTCTGGGTTGGCGACGGGCGGTTGAGCGGCGATTGGGATGCCTGGGTGCGCGAAAATTCCCTCGACGGCGTGATTCGCCGCGCCCCCTGGCAATCCGACGTTCTGCCATTCCTGGCCGCGGCGGATCTCTTCCTGCACACGGCGCAATACGAAGGCTTGCCACTCGCCTTGCTCGAAGCGCTTTCCGCCGGCTTGCCCTGCGCGCTCACCGAAAACCTGCCGCGCGAAATGCCCTTCCTCGACTCCGTCCACCCCATTGTGGCAGCCCCGGAGGACGACGCCTGGATCTCCCGTCTCCAAGAACCCGCTCTCCTTCGCCGCGCCGGCCAGGCGGGGCGGGAACTGGTTCAACGGCGCTTCTCCTTCGAGCGGATGGCGGAATCCTACGAATCGCTTTACAGCTCCGTCCTCTCCAGAGGCCCCTGAGTTTTTTCAGCTTCGCGCTCCGTCATTCGGATTCGTCATTTTCCCCGGATGATGTACAAACATCATCACGAAAAAACTTTCAAACCCTCGGAAGCGCGGAGCCCGCAAGTGGTGGCTCGATTACGCGGTCTGGGCGCCGCCCCTCGTCCTGCTCGTCTGCGTGCTTTTCGCCCACGCCGGCCCTGCCAGGCGTCTCGAAAACTTCCTGCTCGACTACCTCGTGAAATTCCGTCACAAACCCGGCCAGCACGCCGACCCGCGGCTGTTCTTCATCGGAATCGACGATCCGACACAAAAGCAACTCGGGCGCTGGCCGTTCGCGCGCGTGTTTCATGGCGAACTCCTCGGCTACCTTTCCGTCATCCACCCCGCCGTGGTCGCGTGGGATGTTTTTTTCTCCGAGGAAGATAACATCAATGACGACGCCTTCATCCAGGGCATCGGCCTGCTCGGGGCGCCCGTCATCACCGCTGCTTCCCGCTCGGGACCGGGGTACGGAACGCCCGCCGCCGATCTGGCGGACTGCGGCCTGACGCATCCGTTAACCCGCGTTGAGGGCGACAACCCCTTCGTCCCCGAAGCGGTCTCGGCCTTGCTCCCCATCGAAGCGCTGCGGAAACTTTCCTTCTTCGGTTTTGCGGACGCCGCCCCGGACCTCGACGGCGTGCGGCGCAAGGTGCCCATGGTCGTGAAGATCGGCCCGCGCTTCTTTCCCAGCTTCGCGCTCCAGGCGCTCATGCAATTTTGGAAATTGCAGCCCGAACAACTCCGCGTCGTTCTCGGCGACGCCGTTTACATCGACGCGCCGCAAGCGCATCGCCGCATCCCCATCGACGGATCCGGCGAATTCCTGATCAATTACCACTACCAGGAACACGCCTTCGCGAATGCCGGCTACGGCAACCTGTACACCGCTTTGAGTCAGAACTACAATGGCCAAAAGGTGCAAGACCTTCCCGATCTGAAGGGAAAACTCGTCGTCATCGCTCTCACCTCCACCGGGTCTTCGGAGATCGGCCCCAGCCCGCTCAGCCCGCGCAGCCTCGTTCCGCTCGTCCACATGAACGCGCTCGACAACATCCTGCGCGAAGATTACCTGCGCGTTGCCAGCGGCTGGGTCCTCTGGCCCATCTGGCTCCTCATCGCCGTTGCAAGCCTGCTGGTCTTCGAGCGAACCCACGTCTGGGTCTCCGCCGCCGGAGTCGCGGCGATTTCCCTGCTCGCGCTCGCCGCCATGTATTTTTCTTTCCTGAAAGCCGATCTCTGGCTCCCGCTCGGGATGCCCCTGCTCGGATTTGCCGCCGTCCATTTCGGCGGCGCGAGCACGCTCCTGTTGCGGGAACGGCTGGCCAAGAAGCGGATCAAGGGCGCCTTTTCTTCCTATGTCGCCCCGGCCGTTCTCGAACAAATTCTTAAGAATCCCGACGACCTGAAACTCGGCGGCGTCCGCAAACCGGTCACGATTCTTTTCTCGGACATCCGCGGTTTCACCGGCTTGAGCGAATCCTCCACGGAGGAGGAACTGGTCGCCCAGTTGAACGAATACTTTACCGAAATGGTTGCGTGCGTGCACAGGCACGGCGGCACGCTGCACAAATTCATCGGCGACGCGGTCATGGCCGTCTGGGGCGACACCGTCAGCAGCGGAATCGAGAACGACGCGTGCAACGCCCTGCGAGCCGCGCTCGATATGCGTCGCGCGCTCGAACAATTGAACGAGCGGTGGCTTGCTGAAGGCCGGCCTCCGATCAAGATAGGCATCGGGCTCAACCATGGAAACGTTGTGGTGGGCAACATCGGCGCGCCGCAGCGCATGGAGTTCACCGTCATCGGCGACGCCGTCAACACCGCCTCGCGCATCGAAGGCTTGACCAAGGAGTGGCACCACGATATCGCGGCCGGCCAATATGTCCGGGCGCTCGCGGGCGACCGCTTCTTCTTTCGCACCCTCGGGGTTTTCCGTCTCGTCGGGAAGCGCGAGGGGATCCGTGTCTTCGCCGTGGTGCGGGAACTGAAGGCGGGCGAATCCCCTCCCGAGGCGGTGCTTCTCTACGAGCGCGCCTTTTCCGAATACTTCGCGGGCGACTTCAAATCCGCCGCCGCCGGCTTCGCGCAATTTTTAGTGGCCGAGCCCGGCGACCATTGCGGCATCCATTACCTGCAACACTGCGGCGAACTCCTGGAAAAACAGCCCTCCGAACCGTGGGACGGCATACACATCTCGAAATCCAAATGAACGCGTGCCCCGTGGATTTTGTAGATTGCTTTCCCGTCACGATTTCGGATGTCTGACACTATGTCTGAACCCAGGACGCACTCTGTAAAGCAAAGTCAATATCCCGTCAACGGGACATCCCCAAACCGGCGCCCTGCCTCGTAGAGTTTCATCTCCTCGCGTAGTGCATTGGCAAGATTGGTGTTGGACTCGGCTTCGGCCAGTTGCAGCGCTGTTTGCGCGGTTTGCACGGCGCTGGAAAAATTACCCGCCTCGGCGTACGCGGCGGCTAGTGTGTGAAGGATGACCGGATTTTTTCCGCCGCTTGATAGATTTGCCTCAGTGGCCAGTTGGACGGCTCTGGCGCCATTGCGAAGAGACGCTTGCGGCGCCCCGGCAGCCAATATCCACGCGAGATCATTTTGAGTGGCGGAATTGGACGGTTGAAGTTCGAGGGCTTTCTGCATCTGAGCGATAGCTTCCTCCGTTTGTCCCTGTCGAAACAGGGCGGTGCCCAGATTGCAGCAGGCATTCGCATAAGCGGGATTGATCCGCAAGGCTTCGTTATATTGGCCAATGGCTTCGGTTGGGCGGCCTTGTTTGAGCAGGATATTGCCAAGGTTGTAGTGGGCTTCCGCGCAGGCGGGATTGATCTGCAAGGCGGCGCGACAGTGGGCCAAGGCTTCCTCCGTTCGCCCCTCCTGGAACAGGGCATTGCCAAGGTTGGTGTGGGCATCGGCGTTGTCTTTGGTGCAGTCGAGCGTGTGAGTCCAAAGGGTGATGCTGTCACGCCAATAGAAAGCCTGATGACGGGCGGCAACCAGCAGAACGCACAGAACCGCCGCCCCTGTGCCACCCAGCACCAAACGGCGATGCCGCCACTGCCCGGCCAAGTCCGCCACAGCCCACGTTACCATCAGGCACACTCCAATCGTCGGGAGATAGGTGTAGCGATCGGCCCGGGCGATTGATCCAGCCTGAACAAACCCGATCATCGGCGTCAGCATTCCCAAATACCAGAGCCAGCCCACAAGCGGGCACGGATCCCGCTTCCGCAAAGCGAACACTCCCAGCGAAATCGCAGCCAGGGCGGCAACCGCCAGCAACACCTGCCAAACGGGCAGGCCCAGGATGGGGAATGGATACAAAACGGCCAACCGGACCGGCCAGATCGTCTGCCAAAGATACGCGGCATAGGACACCAGCACGTTTTCCAATTGCAGCGCGCGAGGAACCCGAGGAAGCTGGTGAAATCCCTGGGCATTCCCCATGGCTGCCTCGATGCACGAGCCTATGGAAAGCGCCAGCAGAGGAAGCTTCTCGACAATCAGGCGCAAAGGAACCGGGAGCCTGCGCAGTCCGGGAGGACCTGCGTTGCTCTCGGCGCGTGCCGGCTGCGCGCTCTGTTCGAAGCGTCCCAGCGGCCAGTAATCGAATACGAGCAGCAGGAAAGGAAGCGGCATCAGGGTCGGCTTGGACATCAGGCCTAACGCGAAGAGCGCCGCCACAGCCAGATACCGCCCAAGCGACCACCGCGCGCGGCCATACCGCAGATACGCGGAGATCGTGAGCAGGAAAAACACGCCGCTGAGCACATCCTTGCGCTCGGTCACCCACGCCACCGATTCCACCCGCAGCGGATGAATCGCCCACAGCGCCGCCGCAAACTCGCTCCGCCACACACTCCCCGTCATTTCCCACAGCACCACAAACAGCAAAACCACCGCTAACATGTGCAGCAGTACGTTGCTCATATGATGGCCCCACGGGTGCAAGCCGTAGAGTTGGCAATCCAGCATGTGGGTAAGAAAGGTCAGCGGGTGCCAGTAATCGGAATGGCTGTGCGAGAATACCGTGGCGATCCCCTTGAGGGTGAGTCCGGGTGCGACCGCCGGGTTCTCGTAAACGTTCAAGGGGTCGTCGTAATTGACAAAGTCGAAGTGAAGCGTCTCCCCGAAAGCGAGAAAGACTAATCCCACCAGCAGGGCGCAGACTTCGGCGACCTGCCATTTCCGCCGCGCGGGTTCGCGCACAAGGCCATTGGCGGCAGGGGGTGAAGATTGAAGTGCTTGCGCTCCCGAGACCGCCGCCGGCGCAGTTGCGGATTCACCACCGCCTGTTGCAGCGGCGCTTTTTTCCCGATGTTGTTTTTGGGATCTTCGGCTCATCGGGTTTGCCTGAAGCCGGTTTATAGCCGCTCCAGAGCGCGATTGCAAACTTCCAACCGCGTTATGATGCCGGAAAGATCAAAGAGATCCTCAATGCGACCCTGCAAACGCGGGCCGGCGGGCATACACACAAATGAAGAGCGGGACTTCTACAGATATCCGGCGCTGTGCAAGGCGCGCGTCAGGCCGGTTTGCTTCTCGCTGAGAGCCGCATAGAGCGCATGGCAGTCCGGGTTCGGGTGCGCCCGCGTCGGTTCCTCGACCTGCACGAGCCGCGCGGTAATGTCCCGCAGAGGAACGGTTTTTCCATTCTCCGCGAGATAAGTCCAGCAGGCCTGGATCGCCGCTCCGAGCGCCGCTCCCTCGGCCGATGCCAGGCAGACGGTCGGCACGCCGAACACGTCCGCGGCGATCTGACGCCATGCCGCGCTCTTGCTGCCGCCTCCCGTGAGACGGATTTCGGCCGGCTCGATTCCGAGTTCGCGAAAACGATTCAGGCCGTATGCGAGCCCCAGGGTTGCCCCTTCGGCCGCGGCCCGCGCCATGTGCGCGGGTTGCATGTTGCCCGTATTCAATCCGTGGTAAACCCCGCTGCCCTCCGGCAGGTTGGGTGTGCGCTCGCCCGTCAGGTACGGGAGGAAGAGCAGGCCGTCGCACCCAGCGGGCGCGGAGAAGAGTGCCTTTTCCAACGCGGCAAAGTCCCAGTCGAAGAGACGCCGCGCCTGTTCGGTGGCGACGGTCACGTTCATCGTGCACACGAGAGGCAGCCAATGGTCCGTGCTGTCGCAAAAGGCGGCGATCTCCCCGTTGCCGTCAATCACCGGTTCCGTCGCGAAGGAACAGAGCGTGCCGGATGTTCCCAGGCTGGCAGTCACGATTCCCGGGGCGATGTTTCCCGTTCCGATCGCCCCCATCATGTTATCGCCCCCGCCGGCGCTCACAACCGGGCTTTTGGCCAGGCCCCATTGCTGCCGCAGGCTCTCCCGAAGCAGGCCCGCCGCTTTTTGCGATGTTTCCGGTTTCGGCATGCGACCGGCAAGTTCGGGATCGATGAAATCCATCAGCGGACGCGACCATTCGCGCGTCTTTACGTCCAGGAGGCCCGTGCCCGAGGCGTCTCCGTATTCCATCCGCTTTTCGCCCGTCAGCCATTGGTTGATATAATCGTGCGGCAGCAGAAAGCAGCTTGTTGCGCGAAAGGAAGCAGGCTCTTTCTGTTTGAGCCAGAGTATTTTCGGCGCGGTATAACCTGGAAGGATCGCGTTGCCGGCGAGGTCGATGAGACCGTGCTTTCCGCCGAACCGGGCTTCGAATTGGGCGCACTGGTCCGTCGTCGAAGTGTCGCACCAGAGCTTGGCGGGCCGCACCGGTTTGTCGTGCTTGTCGAGCGCCACCATCCCATGCTGCTGCCCGCTCACCCCGATGGCGGCGACCTCGTCCCGGCGGCCGCCGATCTGCGACAGGCATTTCGCGACGGTCAACTCCACGGCGTCCAGCCAGGTCCGCGGATGCTGTTCGAGGTGTCCGGGGGGGAGCCCCTCGATCAAGCCGTAAGCCGATTGCGCGGAAGCGATGATCTCGCCGCTTTCGAAGTCGAGCACGATGGTCTTCGTGCTTTGCGTCCCGCTATCGATGCCCAGGCTCAGCATAAAAAGAAATTTCCATTTTCCAAAGGGGAGGATTTCCGATTTAATACTTTCCTGGAGGATGAGCAATCCCGAAACTTTGCTCCCGTCACGGACGCACCCTTTCTTCCTATTATGGTTAAACGACTTTTGCACACACGGTATCGGGTCGAGGATCTCGAAAAGACCGTCTCCTTTTACCGGGATGTCCTTGGTCTTGCCGAAGTCAGCAGGCACACCTCGGGCCGCGGCTCGCAATTGGTCTTTCTCAAGGCTCCGGACAGCGACGAGTTGATCGAGATCTGCAAATTCGACGCGAGCGGGCCGGTCACCGTCGGGCCGGACTTGACGCATCTCGCCTTTGAGGTCGATAACCTCGAGGAGTTGGCAAAGGAAGCCGAGGCGAAGGGCTATCCGCTCTCCGACGGCCCGCATCGCAGCAGCGGCGGCAGCACGATCGCATTTATCGACGCGCCGGAAGGCTATGAGATCGAGTTGATCCAGCACGCGTAGGACCAGGAAAAATGGAATTTGACTGGCTCGATGTCCCGTTCGATTTGCACGCGATCGCGCCAAAGGAGATAGAAGAGTCCTTCGAAGATCCGTTCAGCTTTCGCCTGCTTCCGGAGTTCACGCAGGATGGCGGCGAGGCGCGTTATTTTAATCTTGGTAAGTCGCTTGGCGATAAGGGAATCTTTAGTATATTTTGGACGGATGGTAAAAAGTATCGGGTCATCCTGGCGCGCGGGATGGCGCAGGAGGAGATGACCTTTTACCAGCGCAAGAACGCGGAGAGCAATCCCTAGTGTGGGGGAGACGCCAAGATCATGAGAGTCATAGCCAACTGGTCCCAAGTCCCCCGGTTCGATTCCGAGACCGACGAAGCCGAATTCTGGTCCGAGAGCCGCCTGGACGCGCGGCTGATGAACGCTTCGCTGGTAAAGGCGGACGCGCGCGAATCGACGATGATAACCCTCCGTTTCGACCCCCGGATGCTTGCCCGGATCAAGCGGCTCGCGCGCTCCCGGTATTTGAATTACCAGAGCATGATAAAACAATGGCTCAGCGAGCGCCTGGAAAAGGAAATTTGAGGCCGCCGCCGGCAAGCGCATGACAGCGTTCGCAGGTTTCCTCGTCGAAACCCTCGGGGCTTCGGTCATCCTCGTGTCGGTGGGCGTCGCCGGGACGAAACTCGTGGTGAACAACCTCCTCCGGAGGGACATCGAGTTGCATAAAATGCGCTTGAAAGAGGCGTCGGACCAGGCGCTGGCGCGGCTGCGCGAGGAGTTGGAACGGATCGAGTCTTCGAAGCCCCAGGCTCCCAGCACTCCTCCCGTGATCCAGCCACGAAACAAACGCCAAAAGGTCACCCGCCAACTCTTTGAACTGTTCGACGAGGCAACGTTGAGCATCGTCCGGTTCGTCCTCGAGTTCCGGGCGGAAAAACTGGAAGCCGCCGACGAGGCGGGCCGTTCCGCGGTCGAGAAGGCATCCAGGCTTTCAAATTTCGTGCGCCTTAACCGGAGTCACTTTCCGAAGGCTGTGGCCGGCTCGATCGAGGCGGCGGCTTTGCCGTTTTCCGAGCTTGCCTGGCGTTCTTACAGGACTTTCAAAGATCCCGCGCTCTCGGAAAAGGAGACGGCTCAGGAGATCCAGGCGCTGAACACGCAAGCCCTCGCCTTGGGCCGGCAGATCGAAGCCGTCAAAGGGGAACTGGCCAGGCTGCTCGAAAGCGAAGGCCAGCCGGACGTGAAGGGCTCGCCATGAGCAAATCGGCAAAGGGAGGGGGGCTCTTCATTTCCTTCGAAGGACCGGAGGGCTGCGGCAAGACGACCCAGATCCAGCGCCTCCAGGCGCGGCTTGCGGGCGCGGGGGTGGGCGTTATCCTCACGCGTGAGCCGGGAGGGACGGCCATCGGCGACGAGATACGGCATCTTCTTCAGTTCTCGCCGGCGGGCGATTCCATGAAGCCGGAGACCGAGCTTCTCCTTTTCACGGCGAGCCGCGCGCAACTCGTGCGCGAAGTCATCGCGCCGGCCCTCGAATCGGGGGCCACCGTCATCGCCGACCGCTTTCTGGATTCGACCACCGTTTACCAGGGTGTCGCCCGCAAGATCGATGGCGGGATGGTCGCGCTCATCAACGGCTTTGCCGCGGGCGGCTTTCTGCCGGACATCACATTCGTCCTGGACGTCGATGTCGCCCTGTCGCACGAGCGGGTGATGCGCCGCCCGCACCCCGCCCGCGCCGTTGACCGGATGGAGCGGCAGCCGTGCGAATTCTACGAGAACGTCCGGGCCGGTTACCTGAAACTTGTCTCTTCGGAACCGGAGAGAATGCGGCTGGTGGATGCATCGAAATCCGTTTCCGAGGTCGAGGAGGAAATCTGGAGTCATCTCCGAAAAACATTCCATGGCTTTTTCATCGGAAGCCGCATTTGAATTATTCCGCCGCGCCTGGGGGCAGCGCCGCCTTGCGCACGCCTACCTCGTAACCGGGCCGGCGGGAAGCGGAAAGAGGGAGCTCGCCGGGCGCGTCGCGGCGCTCGTGACCGGGCAGCGCGAAGGACTCTCTCTTTTCAAGCATCCCGATATCCACCTGGCCGAGCCCGAATCGAAGTCACGCCGCATTGTCATCGAGCAAATCCGGGCGCTCGAGGCGGAGTTGCAGCTAAAGGCGTCCGGCGCGGGAAGGAAAGCCGGCGTAATCCTCGAGGCGGATCGGCTTTCGCCCCAGGCTTCCAACGCCTTCCTGAAGACCCTCGAGGAACCTCCGGACAACTGCCTCCTTCTCCTGGTCACCTCGATCCCGGAAGCCTTGCTCGACACGATTCGCTCCCGGTGCATCCCGGTCGCGTTGCAAATCGCCGGGGATCGCGAGCCTGAACCGGCCCAGGTCCGTCTCCTGGAAGTCCTGACAGCTTTCTACCACACGGAGGGCCGCGCCGGGATTCCCCGCGTCTTTAATCTTTCGCGCGAGTTCATCCAGTTGCTCCGGGAGACCCGGCAGGGGATTCAGGACAAAAACGCCGCCGAACTGAAGCGGGAGGAAGCGCTTTACCGGCAGACGACGGATGGCGCCTGGCTCAAAGAGCGGGAGGACTATTACAAAGGGGTGACCGAGTCCCGCTATATCCTCGAACGCTCACGCCTCGTGGAAACGCTTCTTCAGTGGTGGGCGGACATTTTGCGCCGGCAGCAAGGCTGCGCAAACCTCGACTTTTCATCCTGCGCGGAAACTACCGGCGAACTCGCCCGCAAGTTCTCGACGCCCCAGGTGTTGGATAAGGTCGCTCAACTCGAGGAACTTCGGGAGAACCTTGGCCGGAACGTCCAGGAGTTGCTCGCCGTGGAGGCGGCCTTCCTGCGCGTCTTCGGCCCTACAGGTTCTGGAACACCGTAGTGGGAGCTATCGTAACTTGCGTTGAGTTTGCCAAGTTCGCAACAGTTGTCGCGTTGGTCACGGTTTCAGAGTTACCTGGAAGGAGCGAGTTGTCGACGCTCACCTCGACAAAGTCGGCAAGGCTGTTCTCTTGAGCGAGGCTAGCAACCTGCCCGATGTAATCGGGGTTGGCCACCGTTCCCACGTTGACGGCGTTGGAACTGCCGTCTGAATTCACAGTCAGTGTCTGGTTCGGCCCCACGGTCACAGTCTGTAGCTGCCCATTCACTACCCACGTGACTGTCACGGAAGAACCTGCCGACGTGACTATGGTCGTCGAATTGCCATCGGGACTCACAGAAACCCCATAAACCGTCCCGCGCGCCGCCGCCACACATTGCGGAGTTTTGATCTTAAAATCGACGCCCCCTCCGTTCGGATGTAGCAGCGCCGCCTCCACGGCTCCCTTGCGAAGGTTCAGGATCGTCTTCTTGCCAATGATCGTTTCACCCGTCTTCTTCAGGTCGTCCTCTGTCAGCACCACACTGCTTTTTTCCAGCACCATGACTGCCGCGCCGGGAGTCGGCTGCATGAGCAGACTGCTCTTTTCAGCGGTTCCAATCGTGCTCCCAACCTGGATTTCAGCATCGCGCACGACTGGCGTTTCCGTCGAACTCGAGGGAGCAATGTCTGTGACGGTCCCCTTCACAACCACCGCTCGAGCCTCCGTAATGAGCGCGTAGGCGGAAAATTGAAAGGATGCAAGCAGCAGCGCGATGGCTATATTGATTTTTCTCATATCCATCCCTTAATGAAGAGATTCTCCGCAAAGTTCTATGGTTTTTCCCGACTTTTTTGAAATCGCCTACTTCGTAATGGGTTGACTGTTGATTGTCAATGGTTTTCTCACGGATTGGAGGCTGATTTGAAGGCCCGGACCGGGAGGACTCCCTTTCTCGCTTTCGTGGAAGCGCCCTTCCGCGTATAGTGGCGCGATAAGTTAACTGCAAGCCATGGACAAAGGACTGGAACGCATAACCCGGCAAGTGCTCGCGTCGTATCGCGAAGTGGGAGGCATCAACCATATTGATGGCTCCAATCTCCCCTCCAAACGCGCCATCGCCTCCATCTGTGAAGATTTTCTGCAACTGCTCTTCCCCGGTTTTCACGACCAGGAAGCGGTTCATTCCGATCACCTCGCCCGCGTCACTTCCTACCGCATCACGAGCATCGCCGACCGGCTCAAGACGGAAGTGTGCAAGAGCCTGCGTCTCGGCGAACCGGAATGCCCCGACGCAACCGCGGAAAAGCGCCTCATGGAATTCCTCGACCGGCTTCCCAAAGTCCGGGAACTGCTCCGCGACGACGTCGAGGCTGCCTACGAGGGCGATCCCGCCGCGCGGAGCTACGAGGAGATCATCCTCTCCTACCCTTACCTGGAAGCCATCGCCATCCAGCGCCTCGCGCACTTCCTCCATCTCGAAGACGTCCCGCTCGTCCCGCGGATCATGACCGAATGGGCGCACTGCCGGACGGGCATCGACATCCATCCCGGCGCGACGATCGGTTCCCACTTTTTCATCGATCACGGGACGGGCGTCGTCATCGGTGAAACATCGACGCTCGGTTCCCACGTCAAGCTGTACCAGGGTGTTTCGCTCGTCGCGAAGAGCTTTCAAAAGGACGAACACGGAAAGATTCTCAAGGGCGGCAAACGGCATCCCGATGTCGGCGACAATGTCACCATCTATGCGAACACCACCGTCATGGGCGGCGAAACCCTCATCGGATCGGGCAGCACGATCGGCGCAAACGTCTTCCTGATGCAGAGCGTGCCCGAGAACTCCCTGGTTTACTACGAAGAGACCCAACTCCGGATCATCCCGAAAAAATCGCGGCCGGATGCGATGAATCCGGCGTCGCGCGTGTGATCTATCTCGATTACAACGCCACGACACCGCTCGACCCGCAAGTCCGGGAGAAAATGCTCCCGTATCTGGACCGGCATTTCGGAAATCCCTCCAGCATCCACGCGGCGGGCCGCGAGGCGCGCGCCGCCGTGGACGACGCGCGCGACCGGCTCGCCGCCCTTTTCCGCGCGCGCCCGCATGAAATGATTTTCACGGGCGGAGGGACCGAATCCGACAATCTCGCCGTTATCGGCCTGGCCCGCGGCCTCGCAGGCAAGGGGAGGCATCTCATTAGCGTGACAGCCGAACACCACGCCGTGTTGCATGCCTTCGAATACCTTCAAAAGCGGGAGAACTATTTTGTGACCTGGCTTCCGGTCGATGGATCCGGCCTCGTTGACCTCGACACGCTCAAGGAGGCTTTCCGCCCGGAAACAACGCTTGTCTCCATCCTGTTTGCGAACAACGAGACCGGCGTCATCCAACCGCTCGAGGCTATCGCCGCGTTGTGCCGCGAACACGGCGTCCTCCTCCACAGCGATATGGTCCAATCCTTTGGCAAGATTCCCCTTTCCGATCCGCTTCCAGACGCCGTCTCCATCGCCGCCCATAAGTTCTACGGCCCGAAGGGCGCGGGGCTGCTCTACCTGCGGTCGGGCATACCTATTCAAAAGATTCAGTTCGGAGGTTTTCACGAAAACGAACGCCGCCCCGGCACCGAAAACGTCGCCGGCATCGCCGGCATGGCGGCGGCAGCCGAATTGGCGGTCGCCGGCATGGCGGCCGAACAGAAGCGGCAGGCCGTTCTGCGCGACCGCTTGTGGGAAGGAATCGCCTCGGCGTTTCCGGACGCCGTCTTGAACGGGCATCGGGAGTTGCGCCTGGCGAACACGCTCAACGCCAGCTTCCCGGGTCTCGATGCCGAAAGCTTCCTTATCAACCTGGACCTTGAAGGCATCTGCGCATCAAGCGGTTCGGCTTGCATGGTCGGTTCCATCATGCCCTCCCACGTTCTGCTCGCGATGGGCGTCGCGCCGTCATTGGCGAGATCGACCGTGCGCTTTTCGCTGGGCAAACAAACGACCGCCGATGAAATCGACACCGTCATCGGAATCCTGCCGGCGCTCCGTTCCCGGCTGGCCGCAACCGTGGCATGACCCCGTTATTCGGCGATGCCGGGGCATTGCGGAAGACCGCGCGCCGATTGCTCGAGGAAATCGGTTGTTTCCAGCTTGCCGGCCAGGTCCAGGTTCGCTGGAGCCGCGGAATGCGCAGCACCGCCGGTTCGGCCCGCTATGAGCGGGTATTGATCACCCTGAACCCGCGGCTCCTCGAGTTCGGCCTCGAGGAGGTTGACCGCACCCTGCGTCACGAGATCGCCCATTTGGCCGCGAAATTTCGCGCCGGCCGGCGTCGGATCGCTCCGCACGGCGCGGAATGGAAACAGGCGTGCCGCGATCTTGGCCTGGCGAACGAGCGGCGCTGCCACGCTCTCCCGCTGCCAAGGAAACGTCTTCCGGCGAAGCACGCCTACCGCTGCCCGGAGTGTCATGCCGAAATCCTGCGCGTCCGACCATTCCGTCGAAAAGTGGCCTGCCTTTCCTGCTGCCGCCGGTTTAACGGCGGTAGCTACCACGAGAAGTTTCGCGTCGTCAAGACTCCGGCGACAATCTAAGAGACTGTGAAAAAAGTAGGGAAGGGTCGTGCGCGAGCAGAAAAGGCCATATGGCAGTGGCGCAACGAAGGAGCATACCCTATGCGGTCTGTGACTGAGTTGCAACGCTGCCATATGGCCTTTTCTGCTCGCGCCCAGAGGGTTGCGCGGCTTTTGGCCTTGGCCAGCGTTGCTCGCTCGGGCAAGACCCATAAAGGGTATTGCCGCTTCGCCCGCGCCTTGGCCAAGGCCAAAATCGGCTGCAACACGACCCTTCCCTACTTTTTTCACAGTCTCTAACA
>Ga0302324_100001023_pt1 | contig 69313 bp, 55 predicted proteins | sample Palsa_T0_1_FD_201949 | JGI IMG/M metagenome (GOLD analysis project Ga0302324, IMG submission 201949) | Peat permafrost microbial communities from Stordalen Mire near Abisko, Sweden - Palsa_T0_1 | ecosystem: Environmental > Terrestrial > Soil > Palsa > Peat permafrost | place: Sweden: Abisko...
GCCCGTGATCGCCTTGAACACCCGATGAAAGTGATAGCGGCTCATGTGCGCATCGCTTGCCAGCGCTGCAAGACTCAGGGGCTTTTCCGCAGCTTCGATGCGGCGGCAGATCCTCGCAACCGTCACCGCGTGCTGCGCGGCAAGCGGCGCCTGGTGCGGCTTGCAGCGTTTGCAGGGACGAAAGCCGGCGCGTTCAGCCGCGGCGGTCGTGGGATGAAATGCGACATTCTCCCGTCGTGCGCGGCGCGAACCGCACGAGGGACGGCAATACACGCCCGTCGTGCGGACGGAATAGAAGAATTTCCCATCGGCGTTGGGATCTCGGGCCACGACGGCGGCCCAGCGGGGGTCGTTGACGTTCATGTGCAAATCTTTGCGGCGACTCATGATGGGCGCAATTTAACGCCACCGCCGTATATGCGCACTCCGAGTCTTGCTTTCAAATCCGCGCAGTGACGGGAGCGGCCAGCGCGCGCCGACGGACGCCAGGGAGCCCGCAGCCTCGGGTGCCGCGGGTCATGCTGCCGCTCGCTGTGAAGCTGCTGGACGCGGCTTCAAATCCTACCGAGCGCGCCTTATTTGCACTCCACGGTCATCTCGTAGTCGATGAACGCTTTCTCTTGTGGCTCCTCAACGATTGCGTAGCCGTTGGGACAGGCCTTCTTGGCCTTATCGTAGGTGACTGCGGCTGACATGCCGTCGATAAACGTGACGGGCTTGCCATCCGGACCCAGCGTCGCATTCGGGGTCAGCGCACATCCGGACACCAATAGAAGCGCGGTGAACGTCAACACGTGGTTCATTTCACCCTCCATCACTGCCCTGCAACACGGCCTTTTATCCCATTAAAGCAAATCCTGGACCGTGATTATGTTCACGGCATTTGTGATTTTTTTCACTATTGCAGCCGAAACGCCCCGTTATTTGTGCACTATGTCAAATAATTGCCGGTGCGGCAGCCTTGCAGGTAATGCACATTGGGCTGATGACGGGTGCATGCGTATGCCGCTTTGCACATGCATGCAAGTCAAATAGACAGCGCTGATCCGCCGGACGCTGGAGATCGTCGCCCAGCCAATAATCCGGGCGCCCAGTGATGGAACGGGCCGGCGCCTGCGGCCGCTTGCCATGTCAAACACGCCGCGGCGGCGACTTGGACTTGCATTACCCGGCCGCCGAACTCAGCCGGGTAATGCGACTGCCGATAGAAAGCCCTTCGCAAATACGTCGGGCCTTTGCAACTAGAGGTGCGTAGTTGCGGGCTTGCTACTCACCTGGCGGAACATCGACCCGTAGAATTTGCCCTGCCCCTGCCGGCGCAGCTCCAAAATTGGAGATATACAACCGATTATCCAATCCGAAGGTCATACCTGTCGGTACCGTGAGTTCGTCAACGACAACTTCAATTTCTCCGGACCTTTTTACGCGCACTACTTTGCCGGTCCCGGGGGTCGGATTACCTGGAGCATCGGACAGCTCAAGAGCGTAGAGCAATCCATCGGGCCCAAAATCCACCGCCACTACGGTGGTGAAGCCGGCCTTGGAGTTGACGATGTGATAGCCAAGCGCGTCGTTGCCGAACCCGGGCGCCAAGTCGCCGTCGTATCCAGGTTTGGAGATCGTCAGGACTCGAGCCCACTTCGGATCTATGGGAAACAGGTTCAGATTTCCGACGTAAAAGGAACCAAACCATTCCGCAATAGCGGTGGGCACGATGTGCCCTTCGGATGCGGAAATATCGATCACTTGGTTGATCGTTCCGTTCTTAGTCACCGAGAGCACCTCGCCGTGGTTCGGCTCCACGGTGTAGAGCACGCCATCCACAGCAATAATGCTGTAGAGAGTTCCGTCCGGTTCGAAGTCATCGGCACTCTCGTACTTAGTCGGATGTGTCTTCAGGAAGGCGCCTACATTTGCGATGAGTTTCCATTCGCCCGTGCTGCGGTTGACCTGCGCAATACCGCTCGGGCTGCCTAGATTTCCATGCGAGCACCCGCCGCCGGCCACGAGCGCGTAGAGCGTGTCATCCAAAAATACGACATCGGCGACGCCGATGAGATCTCCCATCGCATCCTTCGTCGACGGGAAGCCCGATGCGACCGTCGTCACGGTCCCATTCAAGCTGATCTTGGATATCCTGCCCGTCTTGCCGCCGGTGTACGGTCCCACAGGTGGGACTACTTGCCGACAGGCCGTTCCCGTGCTGGTTGTCCCGCCGGTCCCGGCTTCGGCGACGTACAGGTCTCCATCCGGGCCAAATCTGAGACCTCGGGGTGCCTCCAAACCCGTGGCAATCACCGTACCCTTGGGCTGTTGCGCGAGGGCGATGACTGGCCCGAGGCTCGCCACCGCGGCCCCGACTATCAGAGCTGTCGACAAGCTTCTAAAAAGATTCATGGCTTTATTTCCCTTTATTTTGTTGCCCGCGATCCGATGGACTTAAGCGGCCTGGCTGCGAATACACGTCCTGGAGCCAGCCGAATTAGCGCGGTGTCATGTTTTTTACGTATTCTGACCGCATCGCGCTGACAGTACGAAATACTGTCAAGTTAAGTCAAGTCCTCTTAAGGAATGATGGATTACACCTGTATGAGCCCGAGTCAACCCACCTGTGGAGCCTCATGTTTGAGATCTCATCGCAAGTCATTGAGTCCGAACGGTTGCAGCGGGGGTCGCGTTGGCCCTTGGCTTCGAGTCAGGGGGTTCCAATCCGCAATGAGCCACGGCTCAATGGACCAGCGGATGGATTGCCGCCGCAGACATTCGGCGGTTGCGTCTCCTGCCCCCCGCGTCGGGGCGAGTCTTGTGGGCTAGGGCGACCTGCCGCATTGCCCCGGCTCGAGGACCGCTGCTAGCGATTCGCCGTCATTTGGGCGTCCATTCTTGCGCTAACTTCTGCGCCGCATCGATTTGCGCCGGCGTCATTTCAGATGCGGCCCTGGCGCGCATCTGAACGGCATCGGCGCGCAGATCACTCTCGCGTTCGGTGGACAAGGTGAACCAATGATGCGCCTGCACGAGGTCCAGCGGAACGCCATGGCCCTTGTAGTACATGAGCCCGATCGCGTACTGCGCCATTCCATTGCCCTGATCCGCACTTTTTCGATACCACAACACCGCAGCGGCGTAGTCCTGCGGCACGCCTGCCGCCTGCTCATAGGAGAGTCCGAGCCAAAATTGAGCATCGGCGTTGGCCTGCTCGGCTGACTTGCGAAACCAGGCCACTGCCCGAGCGTCGTCCTGCGCGATGGCCTTGCCGTCCACGTAGGCGATTCCGACGCGGTACTGCGCGGTTGCATTACCCTGTACCGCGGACTTTTGCAGCCAATTAAATCCGGCTGCCTTGTCCTCTGCTACACCCTGACCGTTGGTATACATATACCCAACGTAGTTCTCAGCGTCGGCGTTGCCCTGCTCGGCGGCCTTGCGAAACCATCCAAATGCCGCTTTTTCATCCGGTGAGATACCCTGACCGTCGTGGTACATGCGCCCCAGCATGAGCTGGGCATGCGCATCGCCCTTGTCCGCGAGCAGCCGGAAATCATTGAAAGCAGCAGCGTAATCGCCCCGCTGATAGGCGAGCGCTGCATCCTCAGGCGGTGCGCACAGGGCTGGAGCCGCAACCGCGAACAAAACCGCGGCGACCATGCTCCCGAGGAGGGCGCGTTTCGTACTCAACTTAGCCGCCCGACTCACCGTCAGCCTGAATCGATCGGCAGGCCGCTTTTTCTCAACAGGGCCTGAAAGCGTGCGTCTGATCGCAGTGACTGCCAGGCAAATTCCATTTTGATATCGAGCGCGTCAGCCTCGCGGCGCGTCACTGCCTCGTCAAGATAACGCAGGGCGTGTTCGGCGTCGCCGAGTCCCGCGTAGATTATGGCGACGTCGTAGGCAGCGGTGTAACGCTCGCTCGGAGCGGCCTGCAATTCGGCGATGATCTCCTCAGCCTCCGCGCGTTGGCCGTGCAGGGCGAGTACCCATCCGAGCCAGCCCAGGCTCTCGGAGTCGCGATGGGACAAGTCGACGGCTTTGCGCAGTTCTGCTACTGCCTGCGGGTATAGTTCTTTGCGCTCGTAGCAGAGTCCCAACAAAGTATGGGGATCTGCATCGTCGGGGGCGGTCTCCAATGTCTTACGAGCTTGCTGCAGCGCCTGGTCGTCTTTGCCTGAATATAGATAGGCCAAGCCAAGCGCGGCCCCGTTGGCGGACGACAGGGGATCGAGAACCTCCGCCTCGCGGAGCTGTCCGGCCGCTTCGCGCAACCGTCCAGTCCATAGGAGCATCACACCGTAAAAATGATGCGCGTCGGCCGAACCCGCATTCAGTTCCAGAGCGCGCTTATATTCGGCCTCTGCCGCGGGGAAATCCCAATCGTAGAAAAACTTGATGTGTGCCAGGACGGCGTGACCCTCGGCAAGGCCAGGGTCGATGCGCAGGGCACGCTGCGCGGCCTCCCGCGCCTTGGGCACCACGTCATCGGCGGGCGCCTGGGCGTTTGCCGCAAGCATCGCGAAAGCATCCGCGATGCCCACATAGGCGACGGCGTAGTTGGGATCTTTGGCGACTGCCCTGTGGAAGTAATCGAGGCCCTTCAGAATGTCGACATAGGAGCGCTTACTCCAGAAATATCGTCCCTGCAAATACAGCTCGTGCGCCTCTGGATCGATCGCTGTAAGCCTGCCGTCCATCCGCCGGGTCGCCAGAGCGGCCAACTGTGGAGTCGCGCCGGCGTGATTCAGGCTCAGGCTCACTTCTTTTACCGCGGCCTCGGCTATCCGGCTCTCCAGGTCCAACAGATCGCGGCTGTCTCCGTCATAGCTTTGCGACCACAGGTGAGTCTGGTCACTGGCTTGCACGAGCTCCGCCGTGATGCGCGCGCGCGAACCGGCGCGGCGGACGCTGCCTTCCAATATGTATTGCACGCCAAGTTCACTGCCGATCTCGTCCACATGCTTGCTCGTGTTCTTGTAGCCCATTACGGAAGTGTGCGCGATCACTCCCAAGCGTTGCGGATCGATGCTGGAGAGCCGATTGATAAACTCCTCGGTGATTCCGTCGGAAAAATAATCCTCCTGCGAATCGGCACTCAGGTTGGTGAACGGCATGACAGCCAGCATGATTTTCCCTGCGCCGACTCGCGCCTGCTGCACGCCCAAACCGTGCAGCCAATAGGCGATTGCCAAGGCGACGAGAATGCTCAATAGGGTCCATGCGGACCACCGCCACCTGCGCTCGAGCCTGCCGGCCAATGGATTGGCCTCAGGAGCGCTAACGTCAACGGAGCCTACAGCATCGGCAGGACTTGCGACGCTGGGCGGCGCATGGAAAACAGCCGAGTAGCCGCCCTTGGGAATTTCAATGCGCAGGGGATCTTGCGAGCCGTCGCGCGCGTAGTACTCCTGCAATTTCTGCCGCAACCGCCGCGCTGCCATTCTGACTACCGGGTCGAGACGTGGGTCGTAGGACGCGTTCCGCTCGAACACATCCACGCCCAAGCTGTATTCTTTGAGTTGCCCGCCTTCGCCCGCCAAAGTGTGCTCGACTGCGTAGCGCAGGAAACGCTTCAATAGGTGTGAATCACGCAGACAATCGGCGGCGAGAACCTTCTCCAATTCCGCACGCACCGCCGCCGGGGACAGCGCGCCCTGCGCTTCCTGGGTGAGGACAATCGTCGAACCATTTTCGAAGCTCGAGGAGTCCACGCATTGCCCCCGCGACGGGATCAGGCGGCCAATTTTACCGTAAGTTTACCCCGAGTTACTTGTGAATGACGATGCGCCGCGAGCACCCTGCCTTGCGCGGAGATTAAACAGCGAATTCGAAAATCCGGCTTAGTGTGCCCGCAAGCGCTGTGTTCTTCGGACGCCATTCAGGGGGCTTAGTTAACTTAACCGTGAATCGGCGTTTCACCTATTCAGACGTTTTTCAGATGGAGGAAGCCATGAGCAAGATCTCGGTGGGTTGCTTGCTGGGAGCATTCTCAGCGACGTCTTGGAGGTTGGAGATACCGCGGTTTCGACCGACACGGGCGCTGTGGTTGGCTATAGGTGGCGCGGCGCTGGCAGTGGCTTCGCCAGGCTTTGCCCAGACGAACTGGCTGCAGACTTACCTTGGTGCGACTCACGAGTCATACAACGCCAAGGAGACTACAATTTCCACGTCCAACGTCGCCAACTTGCAATCGCCGTGGGGCACGGGTGTTGCGGGCGGCGTCACAGCATTCGCGCTCGATGCAGGCACCATTTACGCCCAAGGTCAGGGCGAAGGCGGCAACGACCCGAACCTCGCGGCCATCGACGCCGCGAACGGCACAACGCTTTGGACCATTACCACCGGAAATAACGGAATCGGCCTAAACAATACCATCGCAACCGATGGCGCCCGTGTCTTTGCCGGCTGCAGCGTCACGCCCGCCAACGGGCACGGAAACACCTCCGGAGGTGTTTGTGCCTATGACGAAAACAACGGCAAATTGAAGTGGCGCTACTTTAATGCGTGCAATTGCCTGCCCGAATCCGAGGTTATCGCGCCGCTCGTGTATGCGAACGGCGTAGTCTATTTTGGTTACGGATACGGTGGTGCGGGCGGTTCCGAATACCTCGTCGCCGCGGACGCGAAGACTGGCGCAGTACTGTGGACTTTCGGTACCGGCACCTCGAACACAATGGGCAGCGCCGCACCCACCGTCGGAAACGGAATGGTCTATTTCACCTGCGGCGGTATGGTTGGCGGTAGCAACGGTTTTTCGGGCGTGTGCGCGGTTTCGCTGAGTGGCCCCCATGATCTCGTGTGGTCGACCAATTTTGGCACCGGCACGATGGGGCTCACACTCGGCGGCGACGTGCTCTATGTCAATGGCGGCTCAGCTGGAGAATTTGCTGCCCTGAACGCCACGAACGGGACGCCGATATGGACTACCGAAGGCAACAGTTCCCAATTCCCGGTCTCGCTCGCCAGTAATATTGTTTACGCGACGGGAAGCGACGGATACGTGCACGCTCTGCATGCGCTGACTGGCGTCGAAAAATGGTCGTTGTACCTGGCAAGCGAGTCGTCTGTGTCCCTCGCAAACGGCGTGCTGTATGACGACCAACAGGGATCCAACAATCCACCAACCGAAGCCTACTCTATGAAGAACGGTTCGGCGTTGTGGAGCGTCCCTGGGTCTGCGAGCACCCTGCATCCTCCGCCGATCATTGCCAACGGCACTCTCTACATTACCAACGCCGAGTGCGGCAGCGTCTGCGCATATACACTGCCGACCGAATAGGCCCCTCTCAAGCAGAGCGCTAAGCGGCGATTCTGACTTGCTGAAACCCTCGGCGCGTGTCGCGCCGAGGGTCTCGGGCGTTCGTTCAACAGCCCCACCACCGCTGCGTTGCCAGCCGGAGTTCGGAACACCCGCGTCACCAACGCTGGCGGGGCGGACATTTTCTGCGCCACTTCCGGCGCGCCGCGGCCTGACATGGAGAGACTTTAGTGTCGGCCGTCCGTCAAACGGCTTATATGGTGCCGGCTGCAGGAATCGAACCTGCGACCCCATCATTACGAATGATGTGCTCTACCAGCTGAGCTAAGCCGGCTCGGATGCGAGTGAAGGCCGCGAGTCTACCGTTTTTTCCGCAGGCGGATAACGAGATCGATGCTCTCGACTTCCATGCCATCTGGTGTCGCTGGCAGGCGGCTGAACTCAACCTCAGGCACCGGCACATCGATGAGCGCGCCGCTTTCGGCGTCATGAAAATGATAGTGCGCGCCCGTGTTCGAGTCGTACCACGCGCGCGAATCATCGATGGTGAGCTGGCGGATGAGCCCCGAGGAGGCGAAGATCTTGAGCGTGTTGTAGACCGTCGCCTTGGAGACGCGCCGGCCGTTTGCGGCCAGGGAGGTGATGATCTGTTCCGCCGACAGATGCTGCGGTGCAGCAAGAAGCAGGGTTGCAATCCGCACCCGCGGAACGGTCGGGCGAATGCCCATTGCGGCGAGCCTGCGGCCGCATGCGACCGGGCTTAAGACAGTAGATGGCGGTTGCTGCATCGCGAGCATTATAGAACCCCCTGACCGGAGGGCGCCAACTGCGCGCGGCGCGCGAGTTCCAGCTTCCCCTCCAAATGCCGCGCCAGCTCGCCGATCGTCGGGAAGTCGAATATCTCCGTCAGATCGATCTCATTGGGATATTCGCGGTCAATCTGCTCGTGGATTTCGATGAGCTTGAGCGAGCTTGCGCCGAGCTCGAAGAGGTTGTCATCGATGCCGACGCGCTTGCCCTCGAGCGCCGCGTTGCAGATGAGCTGCAGCGTCTCCTCGATCTGCGTGCGCGAGCGCGATGCATGGCCGCGCTGTGCGTCGCGCAGCTTCGCAAGTTCGGCAAGCTCGGCGTCAAATTCCCCGTCGACATAGCTTTCCTCGAGGAGATGCCGCTGGATCTTGCCGCTCGTCGTCTTGGCGATGCGCTTGACCGGCACGACCTGCGCAACTTCAAGCCCCGTGTGCTCATTGATCAGTCTTGAAACCTGAGTCGCCGTGCTCAGGAAGTCGGCAAGCTCGCCGCGGTGCAGGACGAAAACCACAAGCTCGTCGGTCTGCGCACCTGGCCGGCGGGCGCCGGCGACTACGACCTTGCCCAGGTCAAGGCCTTCGGCGCGCTGCGCGATCGCTTCCAGGTCCTGCGGATAGTAGTTCTGGCCGTTGACGAAAATGATTTCCTTCGCCCGTCCCGAAATATAAAGCGCGCCGCCGTGAATGAGCCCTAAATCTCCCGTGCGCAGCCAGCCGTCGGCCGTGAGGGCTTCAGCATTGGCCTGCGGATTCTCGTAGTAGCCCTGCGTCACGTTGTCGCCGCCGATGTGGATGTGACCGATCTGCCCCTCGGTCCGCGGCACATCATCGTCTCCGGTCACCCGCAGGCGGCAGTAGGGAATGGCGCGCCCGACGCTCACCAGCGTTACCGCATCCGCAGCGGAGCGCGCCAGAAGTTCCGCTTGGGTGCCCACGCTCATGCGATGGCGATTCAGGCTGATCGACTGCATGGCGGCACCCACGGGCGCAAAGCTCACCGCGAGCGAGGCTTCCGCAAGTCCGTAAACCGGAAACATCGCCTCGCGGCGCAGTCTTGCCGGTGCCAGGCGCTCGAGGAACTCCTCGCACAGTTCCACAGAGATCGGCTCCGCGCCGTTGAAGATGAGCCGCACCGAAGACAGGTCAAGAGCAAGGTCCGCGACCGAGCGCTCGCCGAGCACTTTCAGGTAATGCCGGTAGCCGAAATTGGGCGAGCACAGAATGGTTGCCCGTTTGCGCGCGGCGAACGCGAGCCACAGGAGCGGCCGGCGCACAAACAGCTCGGTGGGCATCAAATGACTGTGCACGCGATTGGCGAACATGAAGACGTGAAAGCCGATCAGTCCCATGTCGTGCGTGAGGGGCATCCATGACAGGCTCACGTCGTCTTCGGTGAAGTGCGCAACTTCGCTCGAACCGCGGCAGTTGGCGAGAATATTGTGATGCGTGAGGACGACGCCCTTGGGCTCGCTCGTCGAGCCGGAGGAGAACTGGATGAAGGCGACGTCATTCGGCTGCGCGCGCGCGATCGCGCCGGCGCGCGAGATGTCATCGAGCTCATCGACGAGGAAGCTGCGCGCGCGCATGCCCGCAAAGAGCTTCTCCTCGCCAACGCTCGCGGCGAAAGCGGCGACGCGCTCGAGAGACTTCTTGTCCGTGTAGATAAAGGGATTACCGAGCTTTCTCACGATGCGCAGGAGCTTGTGGCGGTGCTCGTCACTGATGCCAAGCGCCACCGGCACGGGAATGATCCCTCCCAAGACCGCCGCCCAGAAGGCATCGATGAAAGGCTCATTGCTGCCGAGGAACACAATCAGCTTGTCGCCGCGCCGCGCACCCAGGCGCTGCAGGTGATGCAGGATGCCGAGCGCGCGCTCGTAGAGCTCGCCGAAGGCGACGCTTCTTTCATCGCCGTCGCCCTCAAGATAGGTGATGCTGCGCGATACTTTGCGGTTGGCTTCGATGAGCTCGATCAGTGTATTGGCAGGCGACATCAGCGGCGCTCGAGCCTCATATGGAGCGGATTCTTCGTGCGCAGGTTGATCTGCGCCTCAAGCTCGACGGGCTCGGTGGGCAGGTAGATCAGGCGGTAGCGGCGCGCGACTTTGTAAAGATGCATCAGCATCTCATAGAGCGCAAATGTTTCCCCGATGCAGTGGCGCGGCCCGGCGGCGAACGGCATGTAGGCAAAGCGCGGCCGCTCGGCTTCATTTTCGGCCGCGAAGCGTTCCGGCTTGAACGCATCCGGATCCGCCCAGAAGCGCGGGTGCCGGTGTAGAAGATAGGGACTCAGGAGCACGTCCGTCCCGGGTGCAATGTCGAATCCCGCCAGCACATCCGCGCCGATCGCGCGGCGCGACAGGAGCCATCCGGGCGGATAGAGCCGCAAGGCCTCGTTCACCACCTGCTGCGCGTATGGCAGCGCCTCCATCTGTGCAAGGCTCGGGGAGGCTGCGACGGGAGCTGCGTCGATTTCGGCATGCAGGCGCGCTTCGACCTGCGGATGCAGGGCGAGGAGGTACCAAGTCCAGTTGAGCGCGCTCGCGGTCGTCTCGTGACCAGCGACGACCAGCGTCATGACCTCATCGATGAGCTCGCGCTCGCTCATTGCATCGCCCGTTTCCTTGTCGCGCGCGCTCATGAGCATGGCGAGGAAGTCGACATGCTCATGCGCCTCGCTCGCGCGCCGCTGCATGAGAGCGGCCACGAGCTTGCCGAGCGAGCGGAATTTGTAGGCAAACTGCAGGTTGCGTGCCGGCTCCTGGGTCACGAGTGCAAACGGATTGCCGCCCGCTTGCGCGCTCAGGCGATCCAGATCGCGGCCAAAGACTGCGCGCAGCACGATGTCGAGGGTGAGTGCACTCATGTCGTCGGTAACGTTGACGCTCTCGCCGCGCGCGGCCTGCGCTTCCCAGCGCGCAATGAAGCGCTCGTTCGCTTCATCGATGACACGGGCGAACTCGGTGATGACACGCCGGTGGAACATCGGCTGCATCATGTAGCGCTGGCGGCGCCAGAAGTCGCCCTCGCTCGTCATGATCCCGTTGCCGAGCAGGATCTTCACGCGATCCAGCCCCACACCCTTGGTGTAGTTCTTGTGATTGCTTACCAGCACGCGCTTCACGTCATCCGGATGGTGAATGACATAGGTATAGGACTTACGGCCCGGCGCGTAGACGCGGTAGATGTCGCCATAGCGCGCAAAGAGCTCGCGCATCCGCTCCAGAGAATCCTCGGTGGAGCCGATGTCGAACTTGCTGTCAGGTTCGGGCGGGTGCTCTCCTGCGAGCGGGCTTGCGGTCATGCGCGCAACTGCAACAAAGGGTGCAAGCTTACTATACTGGCGTCATCACTATGACTGACTCCGGCCGCGACGACGGCCTGCGCAATACGCTGTATCGCAGGCTCACACGCTCGGGGCGCCGCATGACGGCGGCCCGGCGGCTTCTCTATGCGCTTGCGGTGCCTGTTGGGCTCGCCATCATCAAGGCGTGGTGGGCAGCGTGCCGGGTCGTGAGGGTCGAGGGCATCGAGCACCTGCAGGCGGCGCTGCACCAGGCGCCGTCGCTCGTGCCCTGTTATTGGCATCAGCACCAGGGGTTCTGCGCCAAATATCTCCTGGATGCACGCGCGCGCGGCCTCGCCGTGGGCTGGCTCATCAGTCCCTCGGTCGACGGGGAGATCGGCGCCATGCTCGTGGGGCGCGTCGGCGGCCACGTGATCCGCGGCTCATCCTCGCACACGGGCGCGCGCGCGTTGCGCGACTATTATCTCGCGCTCACGCAGGAGAACATCTCTCCGGTCATCACGCCCGATGGCCCGCGCGGCCCGCGCTTCAAGTTCAAGCCGGGCGCGATACTGCTCGCGCAAATGTCCGGGCGGCCCATGCTGCCGATGGCCTACGCCGCCTCGCGCGCCTCGCTCATCAAATGGGATAAGTTCGTGCTTCCCTGGCCGGGATCGCGCATCGTGATCGCCATCGGTCCGCCGCGTTATGTCCCGCGTGTCCTCGACGCTGCGCACATGGAACGCCTGCAGCGGGAGATGGAAGCGGAACTTCTGCGCTTGTACGCAGTTGCCCGAGAGGCGCTAAAAGCTTAGCTGCAGTGCGCTAATTATGTCAGCCAGAGCGCATCGAAGCCCAATGCGAACAGCGCCTTAGCTTGTTTTCCTCGACGGGTATGCGAGAATCGATTTAACTACCAAAAACGGGTGTGGGTAATTGTGCTTCGCGTCGAGCGCGCCCGGCGCAGGTGCTGACACACTACTACCCCCGTTTGGCAAGAGATCGCACTGGATGTCGACCCCGACCCCGCTGCTCGATAAGCCTGCGGATCTCACCGCCTCCGATATTTTGTCCCCGAATGCGTGGAATGGACGCAGCGCGACGCCCGTCGTGGGCCTCGATGTTGCCTGCACCAAGATCGCCGTCGACTTTCAGAACATGCGCCGCGAAACGGTCGACGAGTGCATGAAGAGGAACCTTGAGCTCTTGCGTGAGGTCACGGCGAGCGACTGCGTGTTCGCCGCCGCGATCAACTCCGAGGACCTCACCCTGAAGGACATCGAGGTCGCGAGCAGCGCCTTCTCGCAGTGCCGCCCGCAGGCCCTCGAAGGGGAGAGCCTCGAGACCTATCCCTGGCTGAAGTCGCACCTCGATCACCTGCGGCTCTCGGAGCTGCGCGACACGAGCGCGCCGCGGCGCGAGCAGTCGGTCGAGGCCGCGCGCCTGGCGGCGCTCGGCATCGGCTCGGTACTCATCGTCGCCTTTCGCCTGCAGGACAAGCCCGCGGGCCTTCTGGGCCTTGCGCATTCGCTGCCGCGCGGCGCCTGGGACGTCAACCTGCAGCTGATGATGAAGCTCATCGGCACGAGCCTCGCAACCGGCCTTGACCGCATGCGCATCGAGTCCCGGCTTGCGAAACTCGAGGAGCGCACGACGCTCTCGCAGTCGGCGGCGAATGACGGCCTGTGGGATTTCGACGTCGAGAGCAACGAGGTGTATTTCTCGCCGCGCTGGAAGGCCATGCTCGGTTACGCCGACGAGGACATGCAAGGCTCGCCTGACTGGCGGAGCCTCGTGCATCCGGATGACCTGTCGCGCGTGCAGGCGGCGATCCGCGATCATGTGGCGGGCAAGGTGCCGACCTTCGAGAGCACGCACCGCATGCGCCACAAGAGCGGCGAGTGGCGCTGGGTCGTGAGCCGCGCCAAGGCGCGCGTCGACAAGCACGGACGGCTGCTGCGCCTCGTCGGTGTGGAATTCGACATCACCGAGCGCAAGATCTACGAAGAGGCGCTCTTCCGTGAGAAGGAAAGCGCGCAAATCACGCTGCAGTCGATCGGCGACGGTGTCATCACGACCGACGCCCAGTCGACCATCGACTACATCAATCCGGTGGCCGAGGAGTTGACCGGCTGGCGCCTTGAGGATGCGATGGGGCGGCCGGTGGAAGAGATCTTCCGCGCCTTTCACGAAGAGACCTGCGAGCCCCTGGAGAATCCCCTGTCCGTGTCGGTCCGGCGCATCCGTCCCATCAAGTCCGTGCGCCCCATGCTCCTCATCCGCCGCGACGGCAACGAGCTCTATGTCGAGAGCACGGCAGCACCCATCCGCGACGGCGCGGGCCACGTGACCGGCGGCGTGCTCGTATTCCATGACGTGAGCGAATCGCGCGAGTTGAACCGCAGGCTCTCCTACCACGCAAGCCACGACGTGCTGACCGGTCTCGTCAACCGGCGCGAGTTCGAGAACCGCCTTGAGCGCGCGCTGAAGAGCGCAAAGGCAAGGGAGGCCTCCTACGCCCTGTGCTATCTCGACATCGACCAGTTCAAGATCATCAACGACACCTGTGGCCACAGCGCCGGCGATGCGCTCCTCGGCCAGGTGGGCGCGCTACTGAAGGCCAAGGTGCGCTGGCGCGATACGCTCTCGCGCTTGGGAGGCGATGAGTTCGGCATCCTGCTTGAGAGCTGTTCGCTCGATGAGGCCATGCGCACCGCCGAGGCGCTGCGCGAGTCGGTGCGCAACTACCGCTTCACCTGGGAGGATCGGGTGTTTCGCCTGGGCGCAAGCCTGGGGGTGGTGCCCATTGCCGCCGACAACGAGGACGTCGCGTCGATTCTCTCGGCCGCCGACAGCGCCTGCCAGGCGGCGAAGGAGGGCGGGCGCAATCGCGTGCACAGCTTCGCCGAGAACGACATCGAGCTCATGCGCCGGCGCCGCGAGATGCAGTGGGCGGCGCGCATCAACGCGGCCCTGGAAGAGGGACGCTTCGAGCTCTTCCGCATGCCGATCCAGGCGCTGCAGAAGGTCGAGACCGGAGCGCACTACGAGCTCCTCCTGCGCATGCGCGATGAGGGCGGGCGCATGGTCTCGCCGAACGATTTCATTGCGGCGGCCGAGCGCTACGGCATCACGCCGGCGATCGATCGCTGGGTGATCGAGAACGCGTTTCGCTGGCTCGTCTCCGAAGCCGATGAGCGCGAGAAGCTTGCGATGTGCGCCATCAATCTCTCCGGTCAGAGCTTCGGCGATGACAAGTTCCTGCCGTTCGTCATCGACCAGTTTCAAAAGAGTGGGCTCGACGCCTCGAAGATCTGCTTCGAGATCACGGAAACGGCGGCGGTTGCGAGCTTCAGCCAGGCGAACCGCTTCATTCAGGCGCTGAAGGAGCTCGGCTGCAAGTTCGCGCTCGATGACTTCGGCACGGGCCTGTCCTCATTCGGCTATCTGAAGCACTTCCCGGTGGACTTCCTGAAGATCGACGGCAGCTTCGTGCGCGAGATCCTGCGCGATCCCATCGACCGGGAGATGGTGCGCTCCATCAACGAGATCGGGCATCTCACCGGCAAGCAGACGATCGCCGAGTTTGCCGAGAACGCGGAGATCATTCAGATGCTGACCAGCCTCGGCATCGACTACGCCCAGGGCTACGGCATCGCCCAGCCGCAGCGGGTTTTGAAGTCCGCGGTCGCTTAGGCGGCGAAATCGAGCCGCAGCGACAGATCGATCGCGTGCACGTGCTTGGTAAGCGCGCCGATTGAGATGTAATCGACGCCCGTCTGCGCAATCCGGCGCACGCTCTCGAGATTCACCCCGCCCGAGGCCTCAAGTTTGACGGGCCGGGCGCGCTCACGATTGCGCGCCACGGCCGTGAGGAGCTCGGCATCAGAGAAGTCATCGAGCATGATGATGTCGGGCTCGGCCGCGAAGGCGTCATCGAGCTCCGCGAGCGACTCGACCTCAACTTCGACCTTCAATCCCGCGCGCTGCGCGCGCGCGGCGCTGACGGCCGCAGTAATCGAGCCCGCTGCCGCGATGTGGTTTTCCTTGATGAGGAACATGTCGTAAAGGCCCATGCGATGGTTGTGCGCTCCTCCGCAGCGCACGGCGTATTTCTGCGCCGTGCGCAGCCCCGGCAGCGTCTTGCGGGTATCGAGGAGAATGCAGTGCGTGCCGGAGAGCGCTTCAATGTAGCGCCGCGTAGCGGTCGCCGTGCCCGACAAGGTCTGCAGGAAGTTGAGCGCCGTGCGCTCACCGGTGAGGACCGCACGCGCAGGTCCCTCGATCTCAAAGAGGTGCGCGCGTGCCTTGACTGCATCGCAGTCCTGCACGTGCCAGGTGATCTGAATAGCCGGATCCAGACGCCGAAAGGTCTCGTTGACCCAAGCGGTGCCGCAGATGACGGCATCCTCGCGCGTGATGACCCGCCCGCGCACTTCCTGCCCTTCGGGCACGAGCGCCGCCGTGACATCCCCCGCGCCCACATCTTCGGCAAGCGCGGCTTTGACCTGGCCGCCTACGTCGATGGGGCCGGGATCGGTAAGCCCGGCGCTTCCTAAAAAGGCAGGCCGTGAAATGCTGACCCCATGCACAGGATCACGGGAATCGACAGAACGAAGTTGGTCCGCGAGGCGAGCCCGGCGGTCTTGCGCGCCGCCGCCTTTTCCGCATCGGTCGCCGGCACGATGCCGAGGATCTTCTTCTGATTGGGCCAGATAAGCACCCACACATTGAAGAGCATGATGGTGCCGAGCCAGGCGCCAATGCCGATGATGAGGCCGTACTGATCCTTGCCGCCGTGGCCGAGGGTGAGCGCGTTGGTGAAATTCAACGTGCGCGCGAGATACCAGGCGCCGGTGAGCCAGGTCGCAACCGCCCCCCAGCGAAACCAGAGGAGCGCGCGCGGCGCGATGTACTTCGCAATGCCCGCTCCGCCCGGGCCGCCCTTGTCGGCCGCGGCCGCCGCAAGTCCCGGGGTCTGCACGAGGTTGAAGTAGAAGAGGAGGCCGATCCAGGTGATGGCGCTCAAGATGTGCAGCCAGCGGGCGAGTCCGAGCTCATAGAACGAGCCCGGGGTCAGGCCCAGCGCCGCGACGATGATCATGATCACGATCGCAAGCACGACGCCGGTGGTAATAGCGCCGCGCACTGAATTGAGGGGATTCATGGGTTTAGTGCCTCCCGGGGCCAAGACGCCCTGTTGGGCGTCCAAGTTGTTGTTCTGACTATGATAAAGCGTCTGCGGGTTTGAAGAATAGGCGAGGACCCCCCATAATTCAATGTGTCACGCGATGCGCAGGTGCGCCCCGAGTCTCCCTGTATCAAGATCTGCACCCTGGATGCGGCGGGGCTGTGTGCCGGCTGCCTGCGCACGGTGGCCGAGATCGCATCCTGGACAGCGATGACGAGCGCAGAGCAGTGGCAGCTGCTCGCCGTCCTGGCAGAACGCCGCAAGCGGCGCCCGCCGCAATCCGAGCTTAAGCTCGACTGAGCCCGCGCAACGAGGTGAATGGAAAATGGATATCGTCGAACGCATCAAATCGGAGCTGTCATCAAGCCCAGTCGTGCTCTTCATGAAGGGCACCCCCGATTTCCCGCAGTGTGGATTCTCGGCGCAGACGGTCGCCGCGCTGCGCGCCTGCGGCGCCGAGTTCAAGCATGTGAACATCTTCGAGGAGCCCGAGCTGCGCGAGGGCCTGAAGCGTTATTCCAACTGGCCCACCTATCCGCAGCTCTACGTCAACGGCGAACTCGTCGGCGGCTGCGACATCGCTCTTGAGATGTACCGCAGCGGCGAGTTGAAGCGGCTCCTCGACGAGGCGCACGCCGCCGCTTAAATCCAGCCGAGCGTACAGGCCTGCGCGTGGGCCTCGCCAAAGCTGTCGCGCAGGCGGTTACACACGTAGCAGAAGATGTCCGCGGTGCGTTCGGCATCGTAGGCCGCAGAGTGCGCGGAGCCCGCATCCCAGCTGAAGCCGGCAACCGTCACCGCTTTCGCGAGCACTGTTTGACCGAGTGCCGCGCCCGCAAGCGTCGCCGTGTCGAAGCACGAGAACGGATGGAAGGGGTTGCGCTTCAAGTCCGCGCGCGCCACCACCGCGTTCAGAAACCCTAAGTCAAAGGCGGCATTGTGGCCGACGAGTATCGCGCGTGTGCAGCCATGCGCGTGCAGGCCGTGGCGCACTTCACGAAACACTCTCTGCAAAGCGTCGCGCTCGGGCAGCGCCGGGCGCAAGGGGTGGAAGGGGTCGATGCCGTTGACGACGAGCGCCGCCGGATCCAGGCGCGCGCCCGCGTACGGCTGCACGTGAAAGCTGTGCGTCGCACCGCGCACCAGCGCGCCCTCTGCCGTGATGTCGATGAGGACCGCCGCAATCTCCAGCAAGGCATCGGTCGCGGCATGAAATCCGCCGGTCTCGACATCCACCACCACCGGCAGAAATCCGCGGAAGCGCCGCGCCATCAGGGTCGCGCGCGGCACCTGAGCGGCGCTCGTCGCAACGGCCGGCGCCGAGCTCTGCGATCCGATATCCATGCGCAACTCCGTCACGGCGCGATGCGCCACATGATCTGCCCGCCGGCGCGGAAGGGAATGAGTTCGTCAGAGCCGAAGGCAAGACTATGCGCAACCGGCCAGGGATCGCGCAACAGCGAGATCTTGTCCTCGTTGCGCGGCAGGCCGTAGAAGTCCGCGCCGAATTCGGCGGCGAAGCCCTGCAGGCGGGGCAGGGCGCCCGCGGCCTCGAAGACTTCCGCGTAGAGCTCGATGGCGGCGTGCGCTGAAAAAATTCCGGCGCAGCCGCAGGCGGCTTCCTTTGCGAGCCGCGCATGCGGGGCGCTGTCGGTGCCGAGAAAGAATTTGGGGTTGCCGCTCGTAGCAGCTGCCACGAGTGCCAGCCGATCGGCCTCGGTCTTGAGGATTGGCAGGCAGTAATGATGCGGACGCAAGCCGCCTGCGAAGAGTGCGTTGCGGTTGAGGAGCAGGTGGTGCGGCGTGATCGTGGCGGCGACGCCGGCGCGGGAGTCCTTGACGAACTGCACGCCGGCGCGCGTGCTCACGTGCTCGAGTACGACGCGCAGCGCGCCGAAGCGCTCCACCACGCCCGCCAGCACGTTTTCGATGAAGTGCGCTTCGCGGTCGAAGATGTCGACGGCGGGGTCCGTCGCCTCGCCGTGGACCTGCAGGACGAGGTCAAGCTCGCTCATGCGCGCGAGCACATCGTCGATGCGTTTGATGTCCCTTACCCCCGCCTCCGAATGCGTCGTTGCGCCCGCCGGGTAGAGCTTGCAGCCCCAGACCGCGCCGCTTGCATGGGCACGCTCGATCTCGCGCGGGTCGGTACGCTCCGTGAGATACAGTGTCATTAGGGGCTCAAATTTCATGCCCCCGGGCAGCGCATCTAGAATGCGCTGCCGATAGTCGAGCGCCTGCACCGTGGTCGTGACTGGCGGGGCAAGATTTGGCATGACGATGGCGCGCGCAAAGCGCGCCGCTGAATACGGCGCCACCGCCTGCAGCGCCGCGCCATCGCGCAGGTGCAGATGCCAGTCGTCGGGGCGCCGCAGAGTGACGGTATTCATGTACGCGGCGCGTTGCGCCGAGCGCGCGCCAACGCCTGGCTTTGCGCTTTGGAGACCGCGGCGCTCTTCGTCAGCGGCGATGTGGCGCGCACGTGCATCGATTCAGATCCCTCGTGGCGCGTCACGCAGCTTGACCCTCGTGAGCGAGGAAGAAATAAGGACGTTTCGACCCACCAGTGTATTGCGCAACGATAGTGGAGCGAGAACGCCAATGAAGAGTAATAATACTCTCATGCCGCCCTCGTTGATGCGCACGCTTCGCTTGAAGCTTCATTCGGAAGCTTATCCGTGGCTCAATGCTGCGGCAATGGAAGTGAATCAAGGCGGCATGAGAACCGGTGTCTCGCGAGTGGCTTGCGCACCCGACCACAACGGGCCTGCGACAAATTTCGAAGCCGATGACTGAAGCGCCCAAGCCCGAAGATCTTGATCCTGCCGAGACGCACGAATGGCTCGAGTCCATCGACTCGGTGCTGAAAGCTCAGGGCGCGGAACGCGCACACTTCCTCCTCGATCGTCTCATCGATTACACGCGCCGCGCCGGCGCCTATTTGCCGTTCAAGCCGAACACCGCCTACGTCAACACCATTCCCACGGGACTGGAGCGCGAGTATCCGGGCAATCGTGCTCTGGAGCGGCGGCTCGAGGCGTACATCCGCTGGAACGCCATGGCGATGGTCGTGCAGGCGAACCGCCAGTCCTCCGAGTACGGCGGCCACATCTCCACCTACGCCTCCTCGGCGACGCTCTACGAGGTTGGCTTCAACCACTTCTGGCGTGCGCCCTCGGAGCGTCATCCCGGTGACCTAGTCTTCATCCAGGGCCATTCCTCGCCCGGCATCTATGCGCGCGCCTATCTCGAGTCGCGGCTTTCCGAGAATCAGCTGCGCCATTTTCGCCAGGAAGTCGAGGGCGACGGCCTGTCCTCGTATCCGCATCCGTGGCTGATGCCGGATTTCTGGCAGTTCCCGACGGTGTCGATGGGACTCGGCGCGATGATGGCGATGTTCCAGGCGCGCTTCATCCGCTACCTTGAGCATCGCGGCCTCACCAAGCCCTCCGACCGCAAGATCTGGTGCTTTCTCGGCGACGGCGAGATGGACGAGCCGGAGTCGATGGGCGCGCTCACGATGCCGGTGCGCGAGAAGCTCGACAATCTCATCTTTGTCATCAACTGCAATCTGCAGCGCCTCGACGGTCCGGTGCGCGGCAACGGCAAGATCATCCAGGAGCTCGAGGCGGCATTCCTCGGCGCCGGCTGGAATGTGTTGAAGGTGCTGTGGGGCTCGCGCTGGGATCCGCTCCTGGCGAAGGATCACAAGGGACTCCTGCGCCGCGTGATGGAGGAATCGGTCGACGGCGAGTATCAGAACTTCAAAGCCAAGGGCGGTGCCTACACGCGCGAGCATTTCTTCGGCAAGTATCCTGAGCTCAAGGCCATGGTCGCGAACATGTCGGACGAGGAGATCTGGCACCTGAACCGCGGCGGCCATGATCCCCGCAAGGTCTACGCGGCCTACTGGGCGGCGGTGCACCACAAAGGGCAACCGACGGTGATTCTGGCGAAGACCGTCAAGGGCTTTGGCCTCGGCAAGGGCGGCGAGGGCCTGATGGGCACACATCAGGCGAAGAAGCTCGACTACGAGGCGCTCACCGCCTTTCGCGATCGCTTCCACATTCCAATCTCCGATGCGGACATCACGCGCCTGCCGTTCTACAAGCCGGCCGAGGATGCGGAGGAAATGCGTTACCTGCACGAGCGGCGCCTGGCGCTCGGCGGCTATCTGCCGGTGCGGCCGCGCACCGCGCCTGCGCTTGCGATTCCTGCGCTCGAAGCCTTTGGGGCGATGCTCGAGGGCACGGGCGACCGGGAGATCTCGACCACCATGGCGCTGGTGAGGATCCTCACCGTTCTTCTCAAAGACAAGAACATGGGCAAGAACGTCGTCCCCATAGTCCCTGATGAGGCGCGCACCTTCGGCATGGAGGGCCTGTTCCGGCAGATCGGCATCTACTCATCCGTCGGCCAGCTCTACACGCCGCAGGACTCGGAGACCCTGATGTCCTATCGCGAGGACAAGAAAGGCCAGATGCTCGAGGAGGGCATCAATGAAGCCGGATCGCTGTGCTCGTGGATCGCGGCCGGCACCGCCTATACCAATGTCGGCATCAACATGGTGCCGTTCTATACCTTCTACTCGATGTTCGGCTTCCAGCGCGTCGGCGACTTCATCTGGGCCGCGGGCGACATCCAGGCGCGCGGCTTTCTCATTGGCGCAACCGCCGGCCGCACCACCCTCGCCGGCGAAGGCCTGCAGCATCAGGACGGCCACAGCCAGTTGGTTGCCACCACCGTGCCCAACTGCGTCGCCTACGATCCGGCGTACGCGTACGAACTGGCGGTCATCATTCACGACGGTCTGCGGCGCATGTACGTCGAGCAGCAGAGTATTTTCTACTACATCACCTGCATGAACGAGAACTACGTGCAGCCGGCGATGCCCGCCGGCGTGCAGGCGGGGATATTGAAAGGCATGTATCTGCTGCAGATCGGCGGGCGCGGCCGCGTGCGCGCAACTCTGCTCGGATCGGGGAGCATTCTGCGCGAATGTCTGGCGGCCGCAGCGCTCCTTGAGAAGGACTATCAGGTGCCGGTGGATGTCTTCTCGGTCACGAGCTTCAGCGAGCTGCGCCGCGAGGCGCTCGAGTGCGAGCGCTGGAACATGCTGCATGCCGGGGAGCCGCCGCGCGAGCCGTACGTCAAGCAGTGTCTTAAGGATCGCGAAGGTCCGATCGTCGCGGCGACGGACTACATGCGCACGCTGCCGGATCTCATCCGCCAGTGGGCGGGGCCACACTACATCACCTTGGGAACGGACGGCTATGGCCGCTCGGACTCGCGCGCAGCGCTGCGCAGGCACTTCGAAGTGGACCACAACTTCATCGTGCTTGCCTCACTCAAGGGTCTTGCCGACGCGGGCATGATTGAGCGCGCGACATTGAAGGACGCCATGGCGAAGCTCGGCATCGATCCTGCAAGCCCCGATCCCTGGAAGGTCTGACAGAGCGCTGTGCCGATGGCCCGTGAAGTTGAAGTGCGCGTGCCCGACATGGGCGACTTCAAAGACGTGACCGTCATCGACGTGCTCGTGAAGCCGGGCGATGCCATCGAAGCCGACGCGCCGCTCGTCACGCTCGAGACGGAAAAGGCGGCGATGGACGTGCCGTCGACGCTTGCCGGCGTCATCGAAAAAGTCCATGTCTCCAAGGCCAGCAAGGTGTCTCCGGGGGACCTGATCGCGACGGTTCGCGCGCGCGAGGAGGCAGGCGCGCCCGCTGCGGCGGCGCCCGCGGCGCCGGTTCCTGCGCCCGCCGTCGATGCGCCCGCAGCGGCAGCTGCCCCGGCCGCCGCCGCGGCGGCTCCTGAACCTGCAAGCGAGCCTGCCGCCCGCGCAGCTCCGGTCGTTCTCAATCCAAAGGCCGAGCCCGTCTTCAATGAACTTGGCTTCTCGAAGGCCCATGCAAGTCCGTCGGTACGCAAACTTGCCCGCGAGATGGGAGTCGATCTTGCTCAGGTGCACGGCAGCGGCCCCAAGGAGCGCATCAGCCATGACGATGTCAAGGCTTTCGTCAAACGGATGCTGCACGGCGCGGCCGCGAGCGCAGCAGCACCGGCGTGGCCCGCGCTACCGACGGTAGACTTCAGCCAGTTCGGCGCCGTCGAAGTGAAGCCCCTGTCGCGCATCCAGCGCATCTCCGGGCCGCGCCTGCATGCAAGCTGGGTCAACATCCCGCACGTCACCCAGTTTGAGAGCGCGGACATCACCGATCTTGAGGACGTGCGCACCAAGCTCAAGCAGAAGGCACTCACGGAAGGCATCCGGCTCTCCATCCTCGCCTTTGTCGTGCGCGCCTGCGTGCGCGCGCTGCAGGAGTTTCCGCATTTCAACGCCTCGCTCGATGCGCGCGGCGAAAATCTCATCCTGAAGAAGTACGTCAACATTGGATTCGCCGCCGACACGCCCAACGGCCTCGTCGTACCGGTACTGCGCGATGTTGATCATCGCGATGTCTATGAAATTGCCCGGCAGCTTGCGGAGCTTGCCGACAAGGCGCGCGCCGGCAAGCTCACCGCCGCGCAGATGCAAGGAGGCTCTTTCACCATCTCAAGCCTGGGAGGGATCGGCGGCACCGCCTTCACACCCATCATCAATGCGCCGGAAGTCGCCATCCTCGGCCTGTCACGCAGCTCCATGCAGCCCGTATATCGCGACGGCGGCTTCGTGCCACGCACGCTCCTGCCGCTCTCGCTCTCCTACGATCATCGCGTGATTGACGGCGCAAGCGCCGCGCGCTTCACCACCTTTCTTGCAGCGAGCCTGGCGGAGCCTCGCGGGCTTGTCGAAGCGGTGCCGTGAGCCGCATCGATCTCGCCGTTCCGGATCTGGGCGGCTTCGAGGACGTCCCCGTGATCGACGTGCTCGTAGCGCTCGGTGATAGCGTCGAGGTTGATACGCCGCTCATCACCTTGGAGACCGAAAAAGCTTCCATGGACGTCCCCGCGGTCGCAGCAGGCAAGATCGTTGAGGTACTTCTAAGGCGTGGTGAGAAAGTTTCCACGGGCACCGTGATCGCGCGCATCGAGGCCGATCAGCCGTCCCCGTCCGCCGCGGCACCATCCGTCGCAGCGCCGCGCGCAGAGCCGGCCGCACCGCCGGCGGGATCGGCCGAGCGCGGCGACGCTGCGCGCACGAGCGCTGTCCGCGTCGCCGAAGCCGCCGTCAAAGAAGAGGAGGCTGACCGCGCGACGGGGCTTCTGGTGCTGGGGGCGGGGCCTGCGGGCTACACGGCTGCCTTTCGGGCAGCCGATCTCGGGCTCGAAGTGACTCTCGTTGAGCGCTGGCCGAGCCTGGGAGGCGTGTGCCTGAACGTCGGCTGCATCCCCTCCAAGGCACTCCTGCACGCCGCCAAGGTCATCGAGGATGCCGACGCGATGAGCGCGCACGGCATCTCCTTCGGCGCGCCGGCCATTGATCTGCCGCAGCTGCGCGCCTGGAAAGCATCAGTGGTGAAGAAGCTGACGGGCGGCCTCAAGGTGCTTGCCAAGCAGCGCAAGGTCGAGGTGCTGCAGGGCACCGGGCGCTTTGTCAGCCCGCACGTCATCGAGGTCGCGGGCGCAGGCGCGCCCACACGCATCCGCTTCGAGCAGTGCATCATTGCCGCAGGTTCCGAGGCGACGCGGCTGCCGGGGCTGCCGGATGATCCGCGCATCATGGACTCCAGCGGCGCGCTTGAGCTGCCGGAGTTCGCCGGCAGGCTCCTCATCGTCGGCGGCGGCATCATTGGTCTTGAGATGGCGTGCGTATATGCCGCGCTCGGCAGCCGCGTGAGCGTCGTCGAGCTTCTGCCGCAGCTCATGCCCGGCTGCGATGCGGATCTCGTGCGGCCGCTCGAGAAGCGCATTCGCCCGCGCTACGAGCAGATCCTGACCGGGACCAAAGTGGCGCAGGTCGAAGCGCTGCCGGAGGGACTGCGCGTTACATTCGCAGGCGAGAAGGTGCCCGGGCCGCAGGTCTTCGACCGTGTGCTCGTCGCTGTAGGACGGGTCCCGAACGGCGCTGCGATCGGCGCCGCTGCCGCCGGGGTCGAGGTTTCCGAACGCGGCTTCATCCCGGTCGACAGGCAGCTGCGCACCAACGTGCCGCACATCTTCGCCGCGGGCGACATTACGCGTCCTCCGATGCTCGCGCACAAGGCGAGCCACGAGGCGAAGGCGGCGGCAGAAGTGGCGGCGGGGCACAAGAGTTCATTTGATGCGCGCGCGATTCCGTCCGTCGCCTACACGGATCCGGAAATCGCCTGGGTGGGACTCACGGAGACCGAGGCGCAGGAGAAGGGCATCGCCTTCAAGAAAGGCGTCTTCCCGTGGCTGGCGAGCGGCCGCTCGCTGTCACTCGGCCGTGACGAGGGCTTCACCAAACTTCTGTTCGACCCCGATACTCACCGCATATTGGGCGGCGGCATCGTCGGCACGAACGCAGGAGAACTCGTGAGCGAGATTGCGCTTGCCATCGAGATGGGTGCGGATGCGTCCGACATCGGCCTCACCATCCACCCGCATCCGACGCTGTCCGAGACGGTCGCCTTTGCGGCAGAGGCCTTCGAAGGCACGCTCACGGATCTCTATATTCCAAAGAGGTAACGGCGAGTCGGGCTAAGGCCCAGAGCCCGTCATCACGTCTTCAATGACCTTGACTGGCGCACTGCCGTAGCTCAGGAACTGCTCGTGGAAGCGCTGAAGATCGAAGTGCCCGGCCTGCTCTTTCTTCAGGCGCTCGCGAAAATCGTAGATGGCCGAGTAGCCGGCAAAATAGCTTGTCAATTGCACGCTGGTCAACGTCACACGGCGCCACTTCTCGCGCACCTCCTCCTCGGACTGGAAGGCCTCGTGGGTCAGGAACTTCTTGGCGTCGGCCTCGCTCATCGCAAGAACGTGCACGTTGTAGTCGAGGATGGTGTTGCACACCGAGCGCAGGTTCCATTTTGAATACATGAGCCACTCCTCCGCGGTGTCGCCGCCGTAGCCTGACTCAAGCATCATGCGTTCGCCGTACACGGCCCAGCCCTCGACCATGGCGCCGTTGCCGAAGAGGCTCTTGATCAGGCTCGGGGATTTGTTGGCGTAGACGAGCTGCACGTAGTGCCCCGGCACCGCTTCGTGGATCACGAGAATGGGGAGCATCCAGCGGTTGTATTCGCGCAGCGAGCTTTCCGCGCGCTCGGCGCTCAAGTCATCGAGCGGCGTGACATTGAAGTAAGTACGGGCGCTGGCGTCATACGGACCCGGCGCATCGACGCTGGCGCCCGCTATCCCCTGCTTGTATTTGGGCGTGATGCGCACCTGCAGCGGCTTTGCGGCGTCAAGCGTCACCAGATTGTGCTCGCTGATCCATTGCTCGAGCTCGGGAATTGTGCGTGAGACTTCCTTAAAGAGGTCGCCGCGCGCGATGTGTTGTTCGGACATCTTGCCGATGAGCGTGCCGATCTTGTCGAGGCGGTCATCGGGCCGTGGCGCATTGGGAAAGTATTTCGGCCACAGTTCATCCGCCAGGACGTCCATGCGCACCAGCAGGCGCTCCTTTTCCTGCCGCGCCCGCTCGTACAGCGCCGGCGCCGTGCCCCCGGATGCGATGTCAAAGGAAAACTTGGGCTCGTAGAGGTCAAGACCGATGCGGAATGAGCGCGGCGTACCGCTCGCAAGCGCTTGATCCTGCACTTTCAGCCAGGCGACGTAGTCACTGATCGCCGTGCGCGCGGCGGCAATGCGCTTGGTAAATAGCGCGCGCTCGCCTGGCGTCAGTTTGGCGCCGGCGACCTGCTGCTCGAGTTCCGCTCCAAAGACTTCCAGCGCGCCGCCATTCTGCTCGATGGCGAGCTGGGTGTGCTCACGGGTGGGGTTTTTCACGCTGCTCTTGGCGGCCGCGTAGTACGCCGGAACGTTGGCAAGGCGTTCGAGCACGCTGCGCAGACGCGCCTCCAGCGGCGCATAGTCGGTGTTGAGGAGCAGAGCGAAGGGCTCGGCAACGTTGTACAGCGACGGATCCCACTGCCAGTCGCGAAAGTCCGTGAGGTACCAGATTTCGCCCTGCAGCTGATTCAAGAGCACCGCACGGTCGGTGCGTGTCTCGGGATTGAGCGCGCCCGGGACGAGCTGCTGCAGAGTGGCCAAAGAAGATCGCAGCCAGCGCAGCTTCGCCGCGCGCGCCTTCTCATCCGGCACGACGAGAACACCGGCGACCTTGTAGTAGCCGACGCTGATCGCGTTGTCGGAGTGCAGACGCCAGTATTGATCGAGGAAGGCATCGCCGAATTGGCGCTTGAACTCGGCATTGGCGTCCGCAGGCGCGGCGAACGCTACCGACGCGGTGCCAAGAGCGCAGCCGGCGCAGAGAATCGCGATGCAGCCGACGAAGGCTGCGGAACGGGACTTTGAAATGTTTTTCATGAGGCGTATTAATCCTGAAATTTTAATTTTCTGAGGAGGGCCGTGTAGCGCGAATCCGTTCTGAGGGATCTCACCAGCGGATCGACTTTGACGAGAGTGAGTCCGGCGTCGTGCTGCGCATAGGCGCGTTCCAGCCACTGAAACGCCTGGTCCTTGTCGCCCCACCAGGCGTAGATTTGCGCGATCTGGTAGGCGCCGTCGTCCGCATTCTTTGCAATCGTCTCGTCGAGAGCCTGCCGGGCCACGCGCAGGTGACCGAGGTCATGCTCAGCAAGCGCCGCGCCTTGCAGTCGAAACAGTTCCACCGTGGAGCGCTGTGACATGCGCAGGGCGCCTGCGGGATCGCGCTCAAACAACATGGCATAGGCCGCGAATGCCGCGGTATTTGACTGCTCTGGCGTGATCTCGAGGGAGCGCTGCACCGACTCGCGCGCGCCGCCATAGTCGCCGTGAACAAAGCGCTCGATGCCAAGCTCGCGCCACGCGGCGCTATTCAGGGGATCGGCCTTCACCAATTTCTCTGCGCCCGCGACCCCCTCGTCCAGGCGGCCGGTAGGCAACAGTACCGAGCGCACATACTTCGCGAGCACTTGGGAACTCTCCGGGTCGAGCGCAAGCGCATGCCGGAAGTCTTCGCCCGCCCCGCGAAAGTCCCATTGGCCCCAGGCGCGGATATCTCCCCGGGCGACATAGCCATCAGCAAGATCCGGTCGCAGAGAAATTGCCTTGTCGGCCGCGGTCAGCGCCGCTTGCCGCTTGGCGGTTAGATCCGCGACCGCGCTGGCAGTTTCTGCCCACTCAAAGGTCGCCTCCGCAAGTCCCGCCCAGGCCGGCGCATAGGTCGGATCCAGATCCACCGCTCTTTGGAATGCCTCGGCCGCATTTTGATCCACGGCCCAGTTGCTGCCCGAGAGCAGGTGCCGGCCGATGAGATACTGGTTGTAGGCTTCCGGGTTCTCGGTCTGGCGCGCCTCTTCCGTCGGCGGCGCGAGCAGTTTGAGCTTGAGCGCCCCAACGACTGCGGTCGCGATCTCATCCTGCACCTTGAAGATGTCGTCAAGCTGGCGGTCGTAGGTTTCCGACCACAGGTGGTAGCCGTTGTCGGCGCGTATCAGCTGCGCAGTCACGCGCAGATGATCGCCCGACTTGCGTACGCTGCCTTCGAGCACATGGGCCACATGGAGCTTCTTCGCAATGGTCGGTATGTCTTCCGATTTATTCTTGAAATAAAACGACGAGGTTCGCGCCGACACCTGCAGTTGCGGAATCTTGGTCAAGAGATCAATGAGTTCCTCGGAGAGTCCGTCGGAAAAATACTCCTGGTCCTTCTTCTCGCTCATGTCGGTGAACGGCAGCACCGCGATCGAATCATCCGCAATGGCGGCGGGGGCAGCGGCCGTCTTTGGCATGGTGGGTGCCGCGCGCGCCGCTGCCGCATCGCGCGTCGCCGGTGGCGACTGCCAGAATCTGTCGATGAGCACGTAGGCGAGCGCGACGGTAAAAATCGCCACCGCCGCGATGAGTGTCCGGCTCGGGCGGAACGCGGCGCGCTGCGCGGGCGCTGCGCCTTCGGTCTGCGGATCCCTCGGCAGCCCCAAGCGCTGGGTGTGCTTGTCAGCCGCGCTGCCCGCGGCGCAAAGGTGGCGCACGGCCTCGGTGAGGCGCGGCAGAACCACGCCGAGCTCAGCGCTGCGGGCGTCGATCCACTGCGACTCGCTGAGGAAGTACTCGAGAGCCGGGGTCAGCGGGGCCGCGTCGATGCGCAGCGCCAGAATCGGCCGGCGCTTGGACGAGGCGCGCTCGACTTCCTTGCCAACGTGCGGGGAGACGACGGAGTTTGCGGACAGGATGAGCAAGATGGCACTGGCGCTGCTGATCGCGCGGATAATGGCGTCCGCGTACAACGTGCCGGGCCTGACGTCCCGAGGTGCAATCCAGCAGCGCAGTCCTGCAAGTTCCAGCGCCGCGCAGACCTCGTTCGCGACCGCCGTATCGGCCGACGCATAACTCACGAAAACATGGCCGGCCTCGCCGGACGCAACAGCATCCGCTGGCTGCGGCGCATTTTCGGGGTCATCTGTCGATCTGCCGTCCTCGCTCATGCCGCTTAGGTCTCTCGGGATCGGAGCGATCTTGGTGGATTCGCTACGCCTTGGCAACCAACTGCCGCGGCGACATCCGCGGCGCCTCACTCTAGGATTGAGCTGCGGGCGGCATCAAAAAATTGGCGCGGGCTAATGAGTCGCAGCAGGCGCCGCTAGTGGCGTCACGGGGTCCTTCTGCTCGGCGCCGTCTTTTTGCGGCGCGACGGATTTGACCAGCTGAAACACAGGGCCGCCATTGTAAGTAAAGAGCAGCATGTGCTCTTTGGCCAATACCAGGATCCGATGGGACAGGAAGAAATCACAGCCGAGGAGCATGCTGGGCGAACCTTCGAGCGGCTGCGGCAGGCGCGACCCCGGCTTGTCAATTGTGTCAGCCGAGAATAGATCGCCGATCCGCAGCTGCACGTTGCGCACGGACTCATCGCCGATGGAAAAGGTTGCAAACGTTCCCATCCAGGTCTGTACCGGTTTGCCGGCAATTCCGGAGACAGCCGCCACTTCGACGGTCCCGGCTTGACCGGGGACGATGCCAGCACTTTCGGCCGCTTGCCGTACGATGACCGAGGTCTGCGCTCCCGTGTCCAAAAGGGCCCTGATGCGCTTGCCGCCGACCACGACAAACGCTTCGATCTTGGCGTCCTGCGAGTTGAGCCGCTCCAGTTCCGCGAGTGAGTAAGTAGTGGCCCAATACGGCAGCTCCTGCGGCTGACAGCCTTCACTCTGCAGCAGGCGGATCACCCCGTGAGCAAGATCGAACTCGGTGGTGAAATGCGAAAAGAAATCATCACCGAGAACCACATCGCCGGGCGATTTGCGCTCTCCAGGCTTGGTTCCGACGACGGCGAGATGCAGGTGGTCGCCGACGAACGATCCCATCTGCAGGCTGTCGACCGTCGTACCCAGCACGCGCGCCTCACCGCCGACGCCGAATAATCGGATCGTGGTGGTTTTTTCCTGGGGAAGACCGAGGCGCGCCGCTGCCGCCTGCCACAGGGTGGTCATTGGCGAGCCGGTGTCCACCAGCACTGTGGCGTTCTGGCCGTTGATCTGCGCATCGACCAATATGCGGTTGCGGTCAACGTGCACTGGAATGTCGCCCACCCGGGAGATCTTGCAGGCGGCGAACGCTGACGGCGCAACTACCAGGCAGAGCGCGATTCCCAATGTCGAGCGCAACGATTGCATTTTTTTGCATCCTTATTCCGTACGATGCATGCACTGCGAAGCCTAGCATTGAACGCCCGTGCGGGCGGCCAGTTTCTCAATAGCGCGCCGCAGACAATGCCCGGGCGCTGGATCCTTTGCTGTGCAGCACGCGCGCCGCGGCGCGTGCAACCGGCACGCTGCAAATGATGGGCAGCGTCAATTTCGCGCCCGGGCCGTGCTGTCAATTCAGGACGTTGACAAGCGCCGCCGTGCTTTCGCGCCTGCGCGCCGCGGACCCACCCGAGGCGGAGGCGGTGCGGGCGGGGTCTTGTGCGGATACTCGCACAGATCCGCGATTATGCAGCGCGGGCACAGGGGTTTACGTGCGAGGCAGACGTAGCGGCCGTGCAGCAGGAGCCAGTGATGGGCGTTCTTGAGATAAGCCTGCGGTGTCGTCGCCAGCAGCGCCTCCTCGACCGCGAGCGGCGTTTTGCCCGGCGCGAGGCCGGTGCGATTAGCAACCCTGAAAATATGCGTATCGACGGCAATCGTTGCCTCGCCGAACACTATGTTGAGAATGATGTTCGCCGTCTTGCGCCCGACTCCCGGCAGCGCCTCGAGCGCCGCGCGCTCGGCGGGAACCTTGCCTGCGTGTTGTTCGAGAATCTGACGCGCAAGTCCAACCAGATTCTTCGCCTTCGTGTTGTAGAGGCCGACACTCTTGAGGTACGGCCGTACCCCGTCGACGCCGAGCGCCACAATGGCCTGGGGAGTAGCGGCGATCGGGAAGAGCTTGCGAGTTGCGGCATTGACGCTGCGGTCGGTCGTGTGTGCGGAGAGCATCACGGCCACCAGGAGCTCGAACGGCGAGCGGTACAAAAGCTCGGTGGTCGGGCTCGGGTTGGCCGCCTGCAGACGGCGGAAAATGGCTCTACGCCGCGCCGGCTGCATGCTTGGTCGCCGTGATGAGCGCGGCCTGCTCGGCGGCACGGCGCGCGAGGCGCTCGCTGTGCGCCGTGAAGCGCGCGCGATTGTCGGCAGGGGGCGGCGCCGCGCTCGCAAATCGCAAGGCGCTGCGCGGAATCATCACGATGCAATCCACCGGACAGGGTGCGACGCACAGCTCGCAGCCGGTGCACAGCTCCGCAACCACGGTATGGGTGAGCTGCTTTGCGCCGATGATGGCATCGACCGGGCAGGGAGCGAGACATTTGACGCAGCCGATGCAGCGCGCCTCGTCGATCTGTGCGACGAGCGCGGGGCCCTCGCTGCCATTGGCCGGATTAAGCGGCAAAACCTTGCGGCCCAGAGCCCGGGCGAGGAGCAAAATGGTGGCCGCGCCGCCGGGCGGACACTGGTTGATCTCGGCCTCGCCGCGCACCATCGCCTGCGCGTAGGGACTGCAGCCTTGATAGCCGCAGCGCGTGCATTGCGTCTGCGGCAGGAGCGCGTCGACTTCCTCCGTGCTCATCGCACCTTCATGCCGGGCTCAGCTCCCGCATCCGGCGCCAGCAGAAAAATCCCGGGCTTGTCGCCGGATGCGGCGAGCACCATGCCCTCGGATACGCCGAATTTCATCTTGCGCGCCGCAAGATTCGCGACCATCACGGTCATGCGCCCGATGAGCGTCGCCGGATTGTAGGCGGATTTGATGCCTGCAAAGACCTGGCGCGTGCCGAACGCGCCGATGTCGAGGGTCAGCCGCAGGAGCTTGTCGGCGCCTTCGACATACTCCGCGTTGGCAATGCGCGCGACGCGCAGATCGATCTTGGCAAAGTCCTCGATCGATATGGTGGCCGGCGTCGCCGCCGGCGCCGGGGCAGCCGCAGGAGCGGGCGGTGGGGTAGTATCGGTCACAGTGGCAGGTTCCTTGTCGGTGTCGAAGAGTGCGTCGAGCTGTTTGGCATCAACCCGAGTCATGAGATGGTGGTAGGGCTTTATGTGTCGCGGCAGGCACGCGGCGTCCGCCCACTCGAATGCTCGGCCGAGCCCGAAGAATTCCTCCGCCACGCGCGCTGTGAGGGCGGGCAGGACCGGGGCGAGGAGCACGCTTAGGACCTTGAACCGGTATAGCGCGCGGGAGCATACGTCGTGTAGTTCTGGGAGCCTCGCGCGAGCCTTCGCCAGCACCCAGGGTTTCACCGCGTCGAACAACTGGTTGGTTGCATCGGCCAGCGCCATGATCTCCCGCATGGCCTTGCCGGTCTCGCGCGCATCGTAGCTGTCGCGCACGACATCGGCAGTCATGCGCGCTCCTGCGAGCATATCCGCGGTGTCGCCCGCATAGTGCAGCGCGCCGGCGAAATGCTGGGTGATGAAATGCGCCGCGCGGCTTGCGATGTTGACGTACTTGCCGACGAGATCGCTGTTGACGCGCGCGATGAAGTCGTCGGGATTGAAATCGAGATCCTCGACATGGCCATTCAGCTTGGCCGCGAAGTAGTAGCGCAGCCACTCGGGGTTCATGCCGATCTCGAGGTAGCGCAGCGGACTGATGCCGGTGCCGCGCGACTTCGACATCTTCTCCTGCGAGACGGTTACGAAGCCGTGCACATAGACGTGGTCCGGGACTTTGTAGGGCGCGCCTGCGAAGTTGAGCATCGCCGGCCAGAATAGGGTGTGAAAGTAGATGATGTCCTTGCCGATGAAGTGGATCTGCTCGGTGTCGGGCGCGGCGAGGAATTCGCGGAAGCTGCGCGGCTCGCCGTTGGCCCGCGCCCTGCCGCTGTCGAAATAGTTCTTGAGCGACGCAAGGTAGCCGATCGGCGCATCGAGCCATACGTAGAAGTACTTGCCGGGCACATCGGGGATGGGTATCCCGAAGTAGGGCGCGTCGCGCGAGATGTCCCAGTCGCCAAGGGCCTTGTCTCCGGAGCCGTCGAGCCACTCCTTTGCCTTGTTGGTCACCTGCGGCTGCAGGCGCCCGGGCGCCTCGAGCCACTGCCGCAGAAACTCGACGCACTGGGGATCGGATAGCCTGAAGAAGAGATGCTCGGATGTGCGCAGCACCGGCACGGCGCCCGTCAGGGTCGAATAGGGATTGATGAGGTCGGTCGGCGCGTTGACGATGCTGCACACCTCGCAGGCGTCGGCGTACTGGCCGGGCGCGTGGCAGTTCGGGCATTCGCCTTTGACATAGCGGTCGGCGAGGAACATGCCTTTGATGGGATCGTAGAACTGCTCGACGGGCTTGGAGTACACCAGACCCCGCAGCTTCAGGCGGCGGTAGATGTCCTGCGAGAGCTCGACGTTTTCGGGCGAGTCGGTGGAGTGCCAGTTGTCGAACTTGAGGTGAAAGCCTTCGAGGTACCGCGGCCGCTCGGCGGCGATGCGGCCGATGAGTTCCTGCGGGGTGATGCCTTCGGCCTCAGCCTTCAGCATGATGGGCGCGCCGTGGGCGTCGTCGGCGCCGATGAAGTGCAGCTCGTGGCCCTGCATGCGCTGGAACCGCACCCAGATGTCCGCCTGGATGTATTCCATGATGTGCCCGATATGGAATGGCCCGTTCGCGTACGGCAGGGCTGTGGTGACGAAAATCTTGCGGGCCATTGCGCTAGTTTAGCGCAGGCGGCGGTTCAGCCCTGATCCTTTACCGGCTCGAATTTGCCCTTGTTGATGCCCTTCTTGTAGGCCTCTTTGCCCGTGATCAAGCGCTGCTCGAGCAGCTGCTGGATGGCGCTGTCCATCGTGCGCATGCCGAACTGGGCGCCCGCCTGCATGGTGTTCTCGAGCTGATCGAGCTTGCCCTGGCGAATGAGATTGGACGCCGCGGGCGTATTCACCAGCACCTCAAGCGCAGCCACGCGGCCCTGCTTGTCGGCGCGCTGCAGGAGCTGCTGCGAGACGACGCCGCGCAGCGAGGTCGAAAGCATGGTGCGCACGTGCGATTGCTTGTCCGAGGGGAATGCGTTCACCAGGCGGTCGACGGTCTGCGCCGCGCCGTTGGTGTGCAGCGTCCCCATGACGAGAATGCCCATCTCGGCCGCCGTGACGGCGATGCTCATCGTCTCATGGTCACGCAATTCCCCGACCAGAATCACGTCCGGATCCTCGCGCAAGGCCGAATGCAGCGCATCGGCGAAGCTTGCACTGTGCACACCGATCTCGCGCTGGCTGATGAGGCAGCTCTTCCTGGCATGCACGAATTCGATGGGGTCTTCGATGGTAAGGATATGCCCCTTCAGGCGCGTATTGATGTCATCGACCATCGAGGCGAGCGTTGTCGATTTTCCGGAGCCGGTCTTGCCTGTTACCAGGATGAGCCCGTTGGTGTGGCGCGCCATCTCGCGCACCGACTGGGGCAGCTTCAGCTCCTCCATGGTGAGGCACTTCGAGGGGATGATGCGGAACACGGCGCCGACGCCGTTCAATTGCCGCATGATATTGACGCGGAAGCGCCCCCGTTCGGGAAGCGTGTAGGCAAAATCGGCGCCGTCCTTGGACTCGAAGCGATCGAGGGCGGGCTTGGGCATGATCTCGTAGAGAGCCTCTTTGACAAAGGTCGCATCGAGACGGTCCGGCCGCAGCGGCCCGAGGTCCCCGTACAGGCGGATGCGCGGCGGGTCGCCCGCGATGAAATGCAGATCCGAGCCGCGCTTGTCGATGACCTCGGTGAGGAATGCGTCAATGGTCGCCACGCGCAGCGCCTCTTAAGTCGCAGCGGGCGCGCTCGGCCCAGGGCCAATGCGCGTGCTCGATCCTTGCGAGTCGAGCTTCGGCAGGATGCTGGTGTCGGTCACGTACTTCTGGAACAGGCGCTTCTCCGTGGCATACGCATAGGCGTCGTCCGGGTCGATCTCCTTCGCCGTAATGGCGGCGAGCAGCGCCTGGTCGAGCATCTGCATGCCGTAGTCGCGCCCGGTCTGCAGCTGCGTGGGAATCTGATGCGTCTGATCGGTCTGGATGAGCTTGGCGATCGCCTTCGTCATGACCATGATTTCGCACAGCGCGCGGCGGCTGCGCGCGTCGGCGGACTTCACCAGGATCTGCGTGATGACGGCGAGCAGACTCTGCGCGAGGAAGCTCTTCGTCTGCTCGCGCTCCTCGACCGGCAGCGCGTCGATGATGCGGTCGATGGTCTTGACCGCACCGGTCGTGTGCAGCGTGCCGAACACCAGGTGCCCGGTCTCGGCCGCCGTCATCGCCATGCTGATCGTCTCCGCATCGCGCATTTCGCCGACCAGTATCACGTCCGGGTCCTCGCGCATGGCCGCGCGTACGCCTTCGGCGAAGCTTGGAATGTGCGTGTTCAGTTCGCGCTGGATGACCTGGCTTTGCTTGCTGCGATGAACGAATTCGATCGGATCCTCGAGGCTGATGATGTTTACGCGCCGCGTCGTGTTGAGGTGATCGATCATCGCCGCGAGCGTCGTTGACTTGCCGGTTCCGGTCGAGCCGGTGACGAGCACCATGCCCTGATGATAGTCGCACAGCTTGGTGACGATCGGCGGCAGGGCGAGCTTTTCCAGAGTGGGTACTTCGGTGGGGATCGTGCGAAACGTTGCGCCGATGCCGGTCTCCTTGCGGAACACGTTGACCCGGAAGCGCCCGCCTTCGGCGGATACATAGGAGAAATCCAGATCGCGGCCGCTTCCGAAGTACTCAGACTGCGAGCGCGTGAGCACTTCGGCGATGTAGCCTTCGAGCTCCGACTGGCGCAGCTCGCGGAACTTGATCGGCATCAGATCGCCGTGCACGCGCAGCATCGGCGGCACGCCGACGGCTAGGTGGATGTCGGAGCATCCTTGCTGCGTTCCGAGCTTCAGGAACGCGTCTATGCGCGCCACAATGTGGCCCCTTCTAATATGTTCCCGCTGTGTAGCGCGTCCTGGGTGGACGAATCAAGGAGTTACACCCGGAAATTTGAACGAGCGCACGAAGTTAAGCAAGCACGGCCCGTATGGCGGTGCCGCAGGCGTCTACATGTACTGCTCGAGGGCCCCGCGCAGCTCATCCATGGTCTGGTAGCGCTTGGTCTTGTCGACCGCCATAGCTTTCATAATGACGTCGCTCAAGGCGGGCGGCAGGGCGGGATTGACTTCCTTTGCAATGCGCGCCTTGCCTTGCACATGCTGGTACATGACCGCCATATGATCGCCGCGGGAATAAGGCGGCACGCCGGTCAGCATCTCATACAGGATGACCCCGACCGCGTAGATATCCGCGCGCGCGTCGACCTTCTTGCCGAGGATCTGCTCGGGGGCCATGTATTTGGGCGAGCCGATGACATAGCCCGTCTTAGTGAGCTGGGTGTCGCCCTCGCGCTGCGCGGCTGCGACGCCGAAATCCACGATCTTCAGCAGCCCTTCCTGGTTGATGAGCACGTTGGCGGGCTTCAGATCGCGATGCACGATGCCGACCTGATGCGCCACGGTCATGCCGACGCACAGGTCGATGCCGAAGCCCACGGCGCGCTTCAGTTCCATCGGCTTCTCGTTGACGACCTCGGCACCGAGGGTATGGGAGGGGAAGTACTCCATGGAGATGGCGTAGTTGCCCTGGATGTACAGAAAGTCGTAGATGCGGATCACGTTCTTGTGGGTGATCTTGCGCGAATAGCGCAGCTCGTGGACGAAGCGCTTCATCACCTCTTCGTCGCCTGAGACGTTGGGGTTCAGGAACTTCAGGATCAGCCGCTCATCGACGACCGTATCCTCCATCAGCAGCACGGTGCCGAAGGCGCCGCGGCCGATCTTGTCGATGTACTTGTAGCGCCCCTCGATGATGTCGCCGGGTTTGAGCGTGGAGATATCCAGGCGCGCGGCTTCGGCCGCCTTCACCGCCTGCCCGACGTCGGCTATGAGGAGCGTGCGCGCAGCCTCCGAGGGACTCGGCGTAGTCGTCGCGGACTGCGACGGACGCAATGTCGGCGGCAGCTGCGACGGAGAGGGCGTGAGGCTGGTGCTCAGCATGCGCTTGTCGAGTTCGGCAAGCGTCGCGGCAATCATGCGGCCCATGGTCTGGTCGGCCGCCTGGGCCTGGTTCTGCAATTCAGCGCGCAGCTGGTCAACGCGCTTCTCATCGACGAGCCTGCCGAGCGCCTGGATCGCCTCGATGCGGATCTCGCGCTCCGGACGCGCCATGAGCGGCAACAGGGAGTCCACGAGCTTCGCATCGCCGATCTTGCCGAGGGCGCGCACGACGACGGGCAGCGCCTTGACGTTGCCTGCCGCCAGCATCTCCTGCAGCCGCGGCAGCGCGCGCTTGCTGCCGATTTCCGCCAGGGCGTCGATGGAGCGCTCGCTCACCCACCAGTCCGAATCGCGCGTCGCGCGAATGAGCTCGTCCACGGCGCGCTCATCCTTCGTCTGGTTGAGGATCTCGATCGCCGCCCGCCGGATATCGTCGTCCTTGTCGCGCACCAGCTGGATCACGGCCTCGATGACCTTGGGTCCGCCGATCTTGCCGAGCGCATCCGCGGCGCGGCTGCGCACCCACCAGTCGCTATCCTTGATGGCCGCGAGGAGGTGCTTTACGGACACTGCGGTGCCGACCTCGTTCAGCACCTCCACCGCCGCACGGCGCGCGTTCTCGTTCTCGTCCTTCAGGATATCAATGAGATAGCGCATCGTTTCGGGATGATTCGCCTTGATGACGAGATCGATGGCCTTGTTCTGCACATCGATCTCCGGGTCGCGCAGAAGCGCGCATACGCGCTCGATGTCGATCGGGCCTTCGGTGCGCTGCAGGGCCGAGAGCACGGCGCCGCGTATGAGCTTGTTCGGGTCGCTCAGGAGGCCCTGCAGGGCCGTCTGCACCTCGCGAGTGTTGAAGCGCGCGAGGATATTGATGATGTGGACGCGCGAGATGGGATCCTTGCCGTGCAGGCGGCCGATGAGCTCGGAAGCCGAGTGCGGGTCGGCAACTTCGCCGACGAGGCGAAACAGAGCCGCCTTCTCGTTGGCTTCCTGGGCGTAGGCGGCCTGCAGCAGATCGCGCACGCTGAAGCGCTGCTTCTGAGCGGCGATGATCTCGAGCACCGCCGGCTTTGAGACCCCGGGGGTCGCGAGCGCATCCAGAAGCAGGTGCGGCGGGTAGTTGCGGCTGCTGGTCAGGGCCCAGGATATCCCGGCGATCACCCGCGGACTGCCCTCGATCAAGCCGCGCACGAAGACCGGGAAGGTCTTGGGATTAACGAGCCCGCTCAAGGCTTCGACGAAGCCGACGGTCGCGTTCTTGTCCGCGTCCGGCAGAGCGCCGAAGATGGGCTCGATCGCGCCTGCCCCCAGGGACTTGAGTTTCGCCACCGCCTTCTGCGTAGCGGGGCTCGCAGAATTCGAGGACGAGCGGATCTCGGTGACCAGACGGTCGGCGCGAAAATTCGTGAAAAAGCTCATTCAGCCTTTCCGTGGGGAATGATTCCCGCGCAAGTCCCGTCCAGCCGCCTGATTTCTGGGTGCGTACGGCATAGGTTGCAGGATCAAGGACAGGACCTATTGAGCGCAAACGCCTGCGCCACATGCAAAGCGAGCGCGTGAAGATTATGCCATATTCGCGCCCCCCGCCTGCCAACGCCCTCACATGTCCGATAACCCGAATCTTGTAAGCCTGCGGGCTGCCCTCGAGCGCTATGTGGATCCGTACCTCGCGGAGACCTTGGGCAACGCGCGGGCAGTGCGCGAGGTGAGCGCCCGCGGCAGCGGCTATCTCGCCTCGATTGCCCTGGGATTCCCCGTAGGCGGCTACCAGGAGGAGCTTGCCGCGGCCCTGCAGCGGCATCTGCGCCAGGAGGCGCTCGACCTGCCCCTCGAGATCGAGTTGCATGCGGATCTGCGCGCGCACGCTGTGCAGCGGCATCTGCAGCCCCTCGCAGAGATCAAAAACATCGTCGCAGTGGCCTCCGGCAAGGGCGGGGTGGGCAAGTCGACTGTGGCAGTAAATCTTGCCCTCGCCTGGGCGGCCCAGGGCGCACGGGTCGGGATTCTCGACGCCGACATCTACGGCCCGAGCCAGCCCCTCATGCTGGGGCTTGAGGGCGAGAAGCCAAGCTCCCCCGATGGCAAGCGCCTGAAGCCCCTCCACAGCCACGGCGTGGCGGCGATGTCCATCGGCTTTCTGGTGGACGCCGAGCAGCCCATGGTGTGGCGCGGCCCCATGGTCACGCAGGCGCTGACGCAGCTTTTGTCCGAGACCGACTGGGGAGCCCTCGATTACCTGGTCGTCGACATGCCGCCCGGCACCGGGGACATCCAGTTGACACTCGCGCAGCGCGTCCCGGTCGCCGGGGCCGTCATCGTCACGACTCCGCAGGACATCGCCCTCGCTGACGCCAGGAAGGGCCTTAAAATGTTCGAGAAGGTGTCCGTGCCGGTACTCGGCATCGTCGAGAACATGAGCGTGCACGTGTGCTCGCAATGCGGGCACGTGGAGCACGTCTTTGGCGCGGGCGGCGGTGCGCGCATGGCGGCGCAGTATGGCGTGCGGCTCCTGGGCGAGCTGCCGCTGGATGGGCAGATCCGTGCGGAGACCGACGGCGGCCGCCCGACGGTCGTGGCGGCGCCGGATTCGCCCCGGGCGCAGGCCTATTTGCAGATGGCGCGCCGCACCGCGGCTGCCCTGTCGCAGCGCGTGCGCGATCGCAGCACGGTGTTTCCGAAAATTGTGATTGAAGACAGCTAACACGGTGACGCGGGGCACGAATCGATGAGCATCAAGTCTGACCGGTGGATCCGGCGCATGGCGCGCGAGCAGCGCATGATCGAGCCCTTCGCTCCCGAGCAGGTGCGCGCGGTCGACGGTCACAAGATCGTCTCCTACGGGACTTCGAGCTACGGCTACGATGTGCGTTGCGCCCCCGAATTCAAGATCTTCACCAACATCAATTCGACCATCGTCGATCCGAAGGCCTTTGACGAAAAGAGTTTCGTCGATTTTTCGGGCGACGTGTGCATCATTCCGCCCAACTCCTTTGCGCTGGCGCGCACCGTGGAGTACTTCCGCATTCCGCGCAGCGTGCTGTGTGCATGTTTGGGAAAATCGACGTACGCACGCTGCGGGATCATCTGCAACGTGACGCCGCTTGAGCCCGAGTGGGAAGGACACGTAACGCTCGAGTTCTCAAATACGACGCCGCTACCGGCGAAGATCTATGCCAATGAAGGCGTCGCCCAAATGCTGTTCTTTGAATCTGATGAGGTGTGCGAGACCTCTTACAAGGATCGCGGCGGCAAATACATGGGACAGAAGGGCGTGACGCTGCCGAAGGCCTAAGGCGTCTTGAGCTCGCGGATCGCGAGGCCGAAATCGACCTTGCCGGCGCGGCTGCGCTCCGCGCGGATCGGCAAATACCCGAGCGACGATGCGAGCCACAGCCGCGTCACCCGATCGGAGCCTGCGTGCTCGCTTCTGTACCTCACGGTCGCAAGCTTGCCAAGCGGCGTGTCCAGCGTCTCGGTGCCTTCGCGCGTGTACTTGTATTCCTTGATCTCATCGTCATCGATGAGCCAGAAGGCCTTCGGGGAGCGGCCGGCCGCGACCTCGCGCATGAGCTCGATCTGCACGGAGAGTGTGTCCTGGGTGCCGCTCTCAAGCGCAAGGTCGACAGGCTTCTTCTCGGCGGTGCCGGTCACGCGGCGCGTTTGCCAGTCAAAGCGCAGTGTCACCGCCTTGTCCGAGTCAGGCTCGCCGTCGTCCGCGTGATAGGTCTGCGGCCGCACCTCGCCATTGACGATCGCAAAGGTGCTCGTCTGGCTGATCACATCGGGAAAGGCCAGCCGGAAAATTCCGCGCGCCATGTTGCGGGACTTATAGGTGTAGGTGTTGGCGGAGGTTTGGGCGAGTTCGAGCGTGGTATAGCCGGCCGTTATTCCATGCCATTCGATGGCAAATTTCGCGACGAAACCGGCAGGCCCGTCGGCATCGGCGGCTCCCCTCGCACCCCAGGGTGCGAGCGCGAGGAGCGCAACGGCACACCCGATGAGCGTGCCCCACGGGGGATGCTCAAAGCGGATCGGGCGCACGGAACTCCTCCACCATGGGCTCATCGAGCGGCTCGCCGTCGAACCAGGCACGGCCATCCTTGAATACGAGCCGCTCTTGCGCGCTCCAACCGATGACCTTCGGGTAGATGACGTGTTCGCTCGCCTGCACACGCTCGGCGAGGCTTTCTTCCGTGTCGCCCGCGAGCACCGGCACCCTGGATTGCAGCACCGCGGGTCCCGAGTCGAGCTCCGCGGTGACGAAGTGCACGCTCGCGCCGTGATGCGCATCGCCCGCGGCGAGCACGCGCCGGTGCGTGTTGAGGCCGCGATAGCGCGGCAAGAGCGACGGATGGATATTCAGCATCCTGCCGGCATAGCGCGCGACGAACTGCGCCGACAGGATGCGCATGAAACCGGCGAGCACCACGAGCTCGTGCGCCTGCGCAGCAAGCGCCCGCAGCAATGCGGCCTCGAAGGCGGCGGCGTCGGCAAACTGCGCGCGCGCTATGACGCTCGTCGCCAGTCCCAGCTCGTGTGCGCGTGCAATCCCCGCAGCATCCGCCTGATCGCAGATCACATGATTGACACGCGCGTCGATGCGCCCTTGCGCGCAGGCCTGTGCGATCGCGACCATATTGGAGCCGCGCCCCGAGATCAGAATCGCCAGCGGCAGCGCTGCGTGCGCGCTCATTCGCCGATCACGACACCGCGACTGCCCGGGCGCACCTCACCGATGACGGCGGCGGTCTCACCGTGCGCGTTTAGCAGAGCCACCGCGGCGTCGGCGTTCGGCGCCGGCAGGATCGCGACCATGCCGATGCCGCAATTGAAAGTGCGGTACATCTCGTCGCGATCGATGCGCCCGATGCGCTGCAGCCAGTCAAAGATGGGATCGCGATGCCAGCGGCGCCGCTCGAGGACCACTTCGAGCCCCTCCGGCAGCACCCGCGGCACATTGTCGGTAAGGCCGCCGCCGGTAATGTGCGCAAGGCCGCGCACCGGCTGCGCGCGCAAGAGTGTCAGCAGCGGTTTGACATAAATCCGCGTCGGCGTCAGCAGGCGCTCGAAGAGGCTGCGGCCGTCGAGCATGGTGCGCGCGGTCGCTTGCGAATGCGCGATGAGCCTGCGGATCAGGGAATAGCCGTTCGAATGCGCGCCCGAGGAGGCAAGCCCAATGACCGCATCGCCGGCACGGATACCGCTGCCGTCGATGATCAAGTCCTTCTCCACCACCCCGACGCAGAAACCCGCCAGATCGTAGTCCGCGCCGTGATACATGCCCGGCATTTCCGCCGTCTCGCCGCCGACGAGCGCGGCGCCTGCCAACAGGCAGCCCTCGACGATGCCGCGGATCACCGCCTCAGCCACAGCAATCTGCAATTTTCCGGTCGCGTAATAGTCCAGAAAAAAGAGCGGCGCTGCGCCTTGCACCACGACATCGTTGGCGCACATGGCCACAAGGTCGATGCCGATCGTATCGTGCAGGCCCGCATCGATGGCCAGGCGCAGCTTCGTTCCTACCCCATCGGTTCCCGCGACCAGGACCGGACGGCGGTAGCCGGCAGGTATCTCCACCAGCGCACCGAAGCCGCCAACGCCTGCCAGGACTTCCGGCCGCAGGGTGCGCCTGACGAGCGGTTTGATACGCTCGACCAGCGCATCGCCGGCGTCGATGTCGACACCGGAATCGCGATAACTGATGCCGGGTCTGTCGCTCATGAGGTAGGCGGGAACTTGCAGGCTTAAGGTCGCGCCACCGGGCGGCGCGCGGGGTGTGTACTATTGTAAACGTGCACGCGCTGAAATTCTGGACAAGACTCCTCGGGCTCGCCTGCCTTCTCCTGCCGCTCGCCTCCTGGGCGGGACGAACGGTGCAGGTCTATGAGATCGACATCAAAGGGCCGCCGTCGCCCGCGGCGCTGCAGGAGGCACTGAAGCGCGTGCTGGTGCGCGCCACCGGCCGCAGCGAGGCCGCCGCGGATCCGGCATTGTCGGCAATTGTGGCCGATGCCGCGCACTACATGCAGACCTCGCGCCCCGCGCCGGACGGCGCGACGCATGTCGTATTCGATGCCGCGGCGCTAACTTCCGCCATCGCCGCTGCCGGCCGCAGCACCTGGGACAGTAATCGTCCGTTCACCCTCGTCGTGCTCTCTCCGCCGCTCACCGGGCCGGCGGCGGACGGGGCGCGCCGCGAGCTTGATGCTGCCGCCGAAGCGCGCGGGCTGCCTATCAGTCTCGTGCCGCTGCCGCTCGCCGATGCATCGGGAGCTGAGCTCGGCCGCGCGGCGCTCTTGGCGGCGGCGCAGCAATTGGGGGGCGACGCCATACTCATCGGCCGCTCGGACAACGGCGCAAGCAACAGCTGGCAGTGGACGCTCTACACGAACTTCACATCCCAGAACTGGAGCGGCGGCCTCGCGGCGGGGTTGCATGGCGCCGTTGATGCGCTCGCGCGCGTCCAGGATGTCTCCGAGCCGCAGGCCGAGATGGTCGTGCAGGTGCAGGTCGACGGCGTAACCGCGCTTGCGGACTATGCGCAGGTGGGACGACTGCTGCAGGGTGTGCCGGGAGTGCGCAGCGTGGGTGTCGCCGAGGCGAGCGGCGCGATGGTGACTTTCAGCGTGCGCGTGCGCGGCGGTAGCCCCGCGCTCGACCGGGCGCTTTCTGCCTCGGGTCATTTTGCAGCAGGCGCAACCGGGGGCTCCCGGCTGCAGTACACGTATCGCCCCTAGCTCGCGCGGGCCACTCCTTGCGGCACCTGCCAAATCTGATCTGCCTGGCGCGCATCGCGCTCATCTGGCCGATCGTCGCGGCGCTCGCTAGCGCGAATTATGATTTCGCGCTGCTCTTGTTCGCCGTGGCCGCCGTGTCCGATGGTCTCGACGGCTTTCTTGCCAAGCGCTATGGCTGGACTTCGGAACTCGGCAAGATTTTGGACCCGGTCGCCGACAAGCTCCTGCTCATCAGCGTGTTCGTCATGGCGACGAGCCTCGGGCTCGTGCCCTGGTGGCTGACACTCACGGCCGTCACGCGCGATCTCATGATCATCCTCGGCGCTATCGTGCTGCGTATTTGGGTGGGCCCGCTGCGCGGACGCCCGAGCCTCATGAGCAAGATCAATACGCTCCTGCAGCTCGCCTACCTCCTCGGGGTGATCACGAATGCGGCGGGGTTCGGACCGCCGCACGCACTTCTCGCAACCCTCGCGGTCGTGGTCCTCGTCACGACGCTGCTCTCCGGGGTGAACTACGCGATGGATTTCGCACGCGCCGCGCGCGGCGCCGCGCCCGGGGCCGAGTGAGCGCCGTGCGCACCATGCGCCAATTACCGCTCGGTGTCAGGCTGCAGGATCGCGCGGTTTTCGCAAGCTTTCTTCCGGGCCGCAACCTGCAGGCGCTCGAGCATGTACGGGCGCTCGCCTGCGGCGCAGCGGGCGGCGTCGGCTGGCTTGCAGGACCCGCCGGCGCGGGGAAAACACATCTGTTGCAGGCGGCGTGCGCCGCGGCGGGGAGCACGGCGCGCGCCGGTTACTTTCCGCTTGCGGAACTTGGCCCCTTGGGCAGCGGTGTCCTCGACGGCCTGCACGACATCGAGTGCCTGTGCCTGGATGACGTGCATGCGATCGCCGGCAACGTCGAATGGGAGCGCGCGGTGTTTGGGCTTTTTTGCGCGATCGAAGAGCGCGGCGGGCGCCTGCTCGGCGCGGCATCCGCGCCTCCGGCGCTCATCGAATGGGCACTGCCGGATCTCGGCTCGCGCTTCGCGGCGAGCGCGATCTTTCAGCTGCGCGTGCTCGATGAGGCCGAGCAGCGCGAGGCGCTCCAGCTGCGCGCCCAGGTGCGCGGCCTTGATCTGCCGGAGGAGACAGCGCGCTATCTGCAGCGGCGTTTTCCGCGCGATATGCGCACACTGTACGCATTGCTCGATACGCTCGATGAGGCGGCGATCATCGCCCAGCGCCGCCTTACGGTGCCCTTCATTCGCTCAGTGCTGCAGGAGTAAGGCGCAGCGCCAACTCGGCGACGCGCCGCCCGAGCTGCTGCGCCAGCACCTTCTCATCCTCGGTCAAGGCGGTGCTCGCCTCGTTGGCGGCGACGTGCGAGGCGCCGTAAGGCGTGCCGCCGCCGCGTGTCTCGTTCAAGGCGCGCTCGGTGTAGGGAATGCCGACGAGGAACATGCCGTGATGCAGGAGCGGCAGCATCATTGAAACCAGCGTCGTCTCCTGGCCGCCATGAATCGTCTGCGTGGAGGTGAAGACTGCGGCGGGCTTGCCGGCGAGTGCGCCGGAGATCCACAGGCTCGATGTGCCGTCGAGAAAATATTTCAGCGGCGCCGCCATATTGCCGAAGCGCGTCGGGCTGCCGAGGATGAGGCCGTCGCAATGCCGCAGGTCATCGAGGGTTGCGTACGGCGCCCCCGTTTCGGGCACGGGCTTCGCGGGAGCTTCGCTTTGCGCGCTGACCGGCGGCACGGTGCGCAGCGTCGCGACGGCTCCGGGAACGCCCTCGATCCCGCGGGCGACGTGGCGCGCAAGCTGTGCCGTGGAACCGGCGCGCGAGTAGTAAACGATGAGGATATCGACCATGTAAGATTCTATTCTCCGCCCCGACTGTGATACAGAAATTCCTGTGGTCTGCAAGAAATGTCTGGTCGGCGGCCGCGTGCAGGGAGTCTTCTATCGCGGTAGCGCCGCACAGCGTGCGCATGAGCTCGGCGTGCACGGTTATGCGCGCAACATGGCCGACGGCCGCGTCGAGGTGCTCGCCTGCGGCGCCGCGGATGCGGTGCGGCAGTTTGTGGAATGGCTGTGGATCGGCTCCTCCGCATCGCAGGTGACCTCGGTGGAAGTGGCGGACGTGCCCTGCGATGCGGCAGCGCTGCCGCGCGGATTCATAACCCGGTAGGCGCGCCTGCCGCGCACACGATTTTTATTTGGAGCGACCATGGTGAAATTTGACGCGCGGTTTTTGGCCTTGCTGGTGGCGATTGCGTGCTGCGCGGCGACACCGCCGCTAGCGGCGCAGGAGCTCGCGCGCGCGCCCTCTGCCGCCAAGACGACGGCGATCGTCGCCGCGGCCAATCCGCTTGCGGCCGATGCGGGCATCGAGATTCTCAAGCAAGGCGGCAGCGCGGCAGATGCAGCCGTTGCCATCCAGGCGATGCTGGGATTGGTTGAGCCGCAAAGCTCCGGAGTCGGCGGCGGCGGCTTCATGCTGTACTACGACGCAAAGAGCGGCGCCGTGAGCGCGATCGACGGTCGCGAGAAAGCCCCCGCCGGCGCCACGCCCGACATGTTTCTGGATGCGCAAGGTCGGCCGCTACCGTACCTGCAGGCGGTGCGCACCGGCCGCTCCACCGGAGTGCCGGGAGCGATCGCGCTGCTCTTCGCGGCGCATGAGCGTTACGGCGTGCGCCCGTGGCGCGAGCTCTTTGCCCCGGCGGTGCGTGCGGCGAGCGACGGCTTCAAGGTGAGCGCGCGTCTTGCAGGTTACTTGTCGCCGGATTTTGCTTTTGCGCCGACGAGCGACGTGCGGGCGCTCTTTGCGCGGCCCGATGGACAGGCATTGCGCGAAGGCGACCTGTTCCGCAATCCGCAGTACGCCGCAACTTTGCGACGCATCGCGGCCGAGGGCCCGCGCGCCCTGTATACCGGCAGCATCGCCGCCGAGATCGTGAAGCGCACGCACGCAGAGCCGCTGCCGGGCACGATGACGCTCAACGATCTCTCCTCCTATCGTGCCGCTTGGGAGAAGCCGCTCTGCAGGCCCTACCGCGAGTACTCCGTGTGCGTGCCGCCGCCACCCTCGAGCGGAGTGTCGCTGCTCGAGCTCCTCACGATGCTCGATCACACCGACATCGCCGCGCGCGGTCCTGCCGATCCGCAGTCGTGGTTCCTGTTCGCACAGGCGAGCCGCCTCATGTACGCCGATCGTGACCGCTACGTGGCAGATCCGGCCTTCATCAGCGTGCCGGTCGAGAGGCTATTGGATCCGGCCTATTTGGCCGAGCGCGCGCGGCTCATCGGCACGCGCGCGGGGCCCGCGCCGCCGCCGGGCACTTTTGCCGCGGTCTTGCGCGCGCAGGATGCGACACGCGAAGCCGCCGGTACGAGTCACTTCGTCGTCATGGATACGGCGGGCAATGTGGCCTCGATGACGACCACCGTGGAGTCGGTCTTTGGCTCCGGGCGCACGGTTGCCGGATTCGTGCTCAACAATCAGCTCACCGACTTCTCCTATGTGCCCACGGATGAGCACGGCGCCGTTGCCAATGCCGTCCAGGGCGGCAAGCGGCCGCGATCCTCCATGGCGCCCATCATCGTGCTCGACCACGACGGGCACTTCGTCGCCTCCCTAGGCTCGCCGGGCGGCTCCTCGATCCTGGCGTACAACGCGAAGAGCGTGGTCGGCATTCTTGCCTGGGGACTTTCGATGCAGGCGGCGATTGAGCTACCGAATCTGATCGCGCACGGCGATGATTTCGTGGGCGAGCTCGGCCGCTTTTCGCCCGAGGTCGTTGCCGGGCTGCGTGATCGCGGCATTAATCTCGCGACGGGGCACGCGGAAGGCTCAGGCCTGCACGGCATCAGGCGCAGGCCCGACGGCACCTATGAGGGCGGGGCCGACTCGCGCCGCGAGGGTGTCGTGCGCATGCTGCCGGCGGCCGGATCCGGCGCCGGGCGGGTGTCCTTGGTGACGCCCAAATCGTCCGCGCCGTTCCACCTGGTCCATTGACTGATGACGAGATCCGGGTAGTCGCGCCGGCCCACGCTGCCGTTGTAGCGCGCGAGCGCGCGCGCAACGTCATTGCGCTCGTACTTCAAATAGAAGCGCAGAATGGCGCAGCCCATGTGGATATTGGGCTCGATGTGGGTGAGTTCGTAGCGCCGCATCCCCAGGCGTTCCGGCCAGAAGGGCATCACCTGCATGAGCCCGACGGCGCCCGCCGAGGAGACGGCGTAGCGGTTGAAGCCGCTCTCGACCGACATCAAACCCATGATGAGACCGGCCGGCAGCCGCAGCTCGCCCGGGCGGTGCGTCTCGCAATAGATGACCTTGAGCATGTCCATGCGCTCAGCCTCGCTCGGCACGAGCTTGCGCAGCTTGGGCTCCATCATCTTGTACCAGACGGCTGAGTCGTAGCGGTCGGCGAAGCATTCGGCCTGGGTGATCGCCCGTTCGATGACGGCGCGCAATTCCGGATCGCGCTGCTGATCCGCGTGTGCCCCGGCACTGCCGAGGAGAGCGGCAGCGAGCGCTGCGCTAGCGCAGCCGCGAGCGAATGAAGGCCAGAGCATCATTGAGCGCAAAATCCTGGCTGGCGCTGTCGCGCCGGCCGCGGTACTCGAGGCGGCCGGCATCGACGCCGCGCTCGCCCACGACCACGCGATGCGGAATCCCCAACAGCTCCGCGTCTGCAAATTTGACGCCGGCACGGGCGTCGCGGTCGTCGAACAGCACCTCGATACCAGCGGCGCAAAGCTCCTCATAGAGTCGATCGGCAACCTCCCGCACACGGTCAGACTTCTGCGAACCGAGCAGCACCAGGACCAGCTGAAACGGCGCGATGGGTTCGGGCCAGATGATGCCGCGCTCATCGTGATTCTGTTCAATGGCCGCGGCCACGATCCGCGTCACGCCAATCCCATAGCAACCCATGTACAGCGTCACACTGTGGCCGGCCTCATCGAGGGCGGTGGCCTTGAGCGCCGCGCTGTAGAGCTGGCCCAGCTGAAAGATATGCCCGACCTCGATGCCGCGCACGACCTTAAGAGTCCCGCGGCCCGAGGGGCTGGGATCACCCGCGACGACGTTGCGCAGATCGGCGGCGACGGCATCCTTGACGTCGCGTTGCCAGTTGACGCCGGTAAAATGCGCATCCTTCTCATTGGCGCCGCACACGAAGTCTGCGAGGACGAGGGCGCTGTGGTCCGCATACAGCCGGTGCGCCCAGCCCACCGGGCCGATGGAGCCGGGCTCGGTGCCCGCAAGCGCCATGATCCGCTCGGCGCTCGCCATGCGCAGCGGACTTGCAACGCCGGGAAGCTTCTGCGCTTTCACGGCGTTCAAGTCGTGGTCGCCGCGCAGCGCCAGCGCCACGAGCGTGTCGTTCTCGCCCTCGACAACGAGCGTCTTCAGGCAGCGTGCAGGCTCGATCTGGAGAAAGCCCGTGAGCTCCGCCATGGTGCGCACGCCGGGGGTTGCGACCTTGCGCAGGCTTTCGACACCGGCAGGGCGAGCCTCACGGGGCGCCACCGCGACGGCAAGTTCGAGGTTTGCCGCATAGTCATCCGCGTCCGAAAATGCGATCGCATCCTCGCCCGAATCGGCGAGCACCTGGAACTCGTGGGAAGTCTTGCCGCCGATCGCGCCGGAGTCGGCCTGCACGCAGCGGAAAGTGAGCTCGAGGCGCGTGAAGATGCGCGTATAGGCGTCGAACATGATGCGATAGCCCTGCGCGAGCCCCGCCTCGTCCATGTGGAACGAGTAGGCGTCCTTCATGATGAACTCGCGCGCGCGCATCACGCCGAAGCGCGGGCGGATCTCGTCGCGGAATTTGGTCTGGATCTGGTAGAAATTGACGGGCAGCTGCCGGTAACTCTTGATCTCGCGCCGCGCAATGTCGGTGATGACCTCCTCGTGCGTCGGCGCGACACAGTATTCGCGCTGATGGCGGTCCTTCAGCCGCAACAGATCCGCGCCGTACTTCTGCCAGCGCCCTGACTCCTGCCACAGCTCCGCCGGATGGATGATGGGCATGACGACTTCCAGCGCGCCCGCCCGGTTCATCTCCTCGCGCACGATCGCCTCGACCTTCTTCAGGGTCCGCAGGCCCATCGGCAGCCAGGTATAGAGCCCGATTCCCAGGCGCCGGATCAATCCGGCGCGCAGCATGAGCTGGTGGCTGACGATGTCGGCCTCGGCGGGGGTCTCCTTCAGGGTATTGATCGGGTACTGGGACAGTCTCATCGATGCTTAGGCTGCGAGTCCTGGGGGCCGGAATCTTAGCAGGAGCGCTGCTGTTAATATGCGCTTACCCCAAGGAGTGCGCAGCGCCAGCCGATGCAAGAGGAAAGCGAAAACGAAATCGTCGTCGTGCGGCCGCGCAGGAAGGGCATCTATCTATTGCCGAACCTGCTGACGACCGGGTGCCTATTTTCCGGCTTCTACGCGATCGTCGCCGCCATCGACAAGAACTTCGCGCCCGCCGGCATCGCCGTGTTCGTGGCGATGCTCTTCGATACCCTCGATGGACGCATCGCGCGCGCGACCCACACCGAGAGCGCCTTCGGCAAGGAGTACGACAGTCTGGCGGACATGGTGGCCTTCGGCGTGGCGCCGGCGATCGTCTCCTACCAGTGGGGCGTCGTGCGCATCGCGGAGTACGGGCGTGCCTGGGGCCGCTTCGGCTGGCTTGCGGCCTTCTTTTACGCGGTGGCCGTGGCGCTGCGCCTCGCACGCTTCAACGCCCGTTCCGCGGGCGCCGACAAGCGCTACTTTGAAGGGTTGCCGAGCCCTTCGGGCGCCGCGGTCGTCGCGGCGTTCATCTGGTTCTCGAGCGGCTGGCACGAGCCGGGTCTGCCGGGACTGATCGCGGCTTTTGTCATTACGGCCTCAGCCGGGGCTTTGATGGTCAGCAGTTTCAGCTATCCGAGCTTCAAGCAGTTCAACCTCGATCGGCGCATCAAATTCGCCTACATGCTGATCGTGCCGCTCTTTTTTGTGTTAATCGCGGCCGACCCGGCAACCATGCTGCTGTCAATATTTTCCACCTACGCGTTGTCCGCACCGCTTTTGTGGGTGGGGCGGCGCATCCGGCGCAAAAACCGCGCCGGGCCGCCGGCGGGAGCGCTGTGATGCCCTCGGGGAGCCGTCTGCAGTATCTCGATGCGCTCGGCATCGACACCTGGTTGCCGCGCACGCCGCAAGTGATCCCGGCAAGCGCCGCGCCGGCGCCCGCCGCAGATGCGAGCGCGGATTGGCAACTGCTGCAGGATGAAGTGTCGGGCTGCGTCAAATGTGGCCTCGCCGCCACCCGCACGCGCACCGTGTTCGGCGTCGGCAATCCGCACGCCGAGTGGCTCGTGATAGGGGAGGCGCCGGGCGCCGAGGAGGACCGGCAGGGCAAGCCCTTCGTCGGCGCGGCGGGCAAGCTCCTCGATGCAATGCTGCAGGCGATCGGCCTGTCGCGCGAGCAGAATGTGTTTGTTGCCAACATGCTCAAATGCCGGCCGCCCGGCAATCGCGATCCGCAGCCCGCGGAAGTGGCCGCATGCCTGCCTTACCTCATGCGGCAGATCGCCGCGATCAAGCCAAAGCTCATCCTGGCCGTCGGCCGGATCGCGGCGCAGAACCTGCTCGCAACCGATGTGCCCTTGGGCAGGCTGCGCGGCCGCGTGCACCGCTTTGGCCCACTCTCCACCGCGCTCATCGTCACGTATCATCCGGCGTATCTCTTGCGCTCGCCCGCCGAGAAGCGCAAGGCCTGGGAGGATTTGAAGTTCGCGCGGGACTACTTCAAGAATACTTTCGTGCCGGGAAGCTGATGGCGACTGCTCCGGAACACTTTGCGCCTCTGCCCGAAGTTGTGATCCGCCCCATGGCGGAGGCGGATGTGTCCGCGGTGGTCGCGATTGAGCTCGCCTCGTACCGCTTTCCGTGGAGCGAGGGCATTTTCCGTGACTGCCTGCGGGTAGGCTACGTGTGCCGTGTCGTTGCACATCTCGACACGGTGGCCGGCTACGGCATCGTCAGCACGGGCGCGGCAGAGGCCCATATCCTGAACCTGTGCGTGCGCCCGCAGCTGCGCTGCCGCGGCATCGGCACGCTGCTCCTCGAGGATCTGCTTAAGCGCGCCGCCGCGGCAGGCGTGGCTACGGCCTATCTGGAAGTGCGCCCCTCGAACACTGCCGCCATCCGGCTCTATCAAGCCTTCGAGTTCGAGCACATCGGCAGCCGGCGCGGCTACTACCAGGCGCCGGACGGCCGCGAAGATGCCGCCGTCTTCAAGCTCGCGTTGCGCAGCCGCCGCGCCAGTAACGACTGAGCCCTACTGATGAGCGATCTTGCGGCCGAAATCCGTCGGCGACGGACTTTTGCGATCATCTCGCATCCGGATGCCGGCAAGACGACGCTCACCGAAAAGCTCCTGCTCTTCGGCGGCGCCATTCAAATGGCAGGCACGGTGAAGGGACGCAAGGCCGCGCGCCACGCGACCTCCGACTGGATGCGCCTCGAGCAGCAGCGCGGCATCTCGGTCACCTCCTCGGTCATGCAGTTTCCCTACGATGGCTGCATCGTCAATCTGCTCGATACGCCCGGACATGAGGACTTCTCGGAGGACACGTACCGCACGCTGACGGCGGTCGACTCCGCACTCATGGTCATCGACTGTGCCAAGGGTGTCGAGCAACGCACCATCAAATTGATGGAGGTGTGCCGCATGCGCGACACCCCGATCATGACCTTCATCAATAAGCTCGATCGTGACGGGCGGCCACCGATCGAGCTTTTAGACGAAATTGAAAAGGTGCTCAAGATCGCAACCGCCCCGGTCACCTGGCCCATCGGCATGGGACGGGAGTTGAAGGGCATCTATCATCTTCTCGAGGACCGCATCTACGCCTATTCGGCGGGCGAGCGCGGCCGCATGGGCGAGAACCGCAGGATTGACGGCCTTGCAAGCCCCGCGGCGCGCGAGTTTTTGGGGACAGCGGCCGGCGAGTTTTTCGCGGAGATTGAGCTGGTGAAGGGTGCGACCCAGGCCTGGGATGTCGAGGCCTATCGGGCGGGCCGCCAGACACCGGTATTCTTCGGGTCGGCAATCAATGACTTTGGGGTCGAGGAGCTGCTCGCGGCTTTTGCCGAGCACGCGCCCGGTCCGCTCGCGCGGGAAACTACCGTGCGCACCGTGGATCCTCTGGAGGAGGCACTCACGGGCTTCGTCTTCAAGATCCAGGCGAACATGGACCCCGGGCACCGCGATCGCATCGCCTTCATGCGCCTGTGCTCCGGCCAGTATCAGCGCGGCATGCGCCTGCATCACGTGCGTCTCGACAAGGAGGTGCGCGTGGCCGATGCGCTCACTTTCATGGCGGCCGACCGCGTGCAGGCGCAGGAAGCCTATGCCGGCGACATCATCGGCCTGCACAATCACGGCACCATCAATATCGGCGACACCTTCAGCGCCGGCGAGCGACTGACCTTCACGGGCATCCCCAATTTCGCGCCGGAGCTCTTTCGGCGCGCGGTCCTGAAGGACCCGCTGCGCATGAAGGCGCTCGCCAAGGGCCTGGTGCAACTGTGCGAGGAGGGGGCGACGCAGCTCTTCAAGCCGGTGCGCAACAACGAGCTCATCTTGGGCGCCGTTGGCCCGCTGCAGTTCGAGGTGGTGGCCTTTCGCCTGCAGGACGAGTACGGCGTGCAGTGTGTGTTTGACACGGTCAACGTCCACACCGCGCGCTGGGTCAGCGCGGACGATGCGCGCAAGCTCGAGGAGTTTCGCCTGAAGGCGCACGACAACCTCGCAATCGATCACACGGGTGCGCTCGTCTACCTTGCGCCGTCGCGCGTGAATCTAGAGCTGACAGTTGAGCGCTGGCCGGAACTCAGGTTCTCGCCGACGCGCGAATATCAGGCGAGCTGATCGGCAGCAATTTGCTGCGATGAGCAGCGTCAAGCCCGTGCGGAGTGTTGTCTTGCGTGCTAGCGGTAGCCGGGCTCGGTCGCGCAGTGAATAATCCAGATGAGATTTCCGCCCGAGAAATTGCCCAAGGAGCCGCCGGCAAAGATCAACCGCCCCTCACCCTTATAGACAAGTTCAAAGCGGTGCCGATCACTCCCAAAATAGAAAGGAATGAACGCCTTGCCAGTGATGTACGCGCCCTGATCGGTCGGCGGCCCGGCAATATCAGTCACTTGCTTCATGCCCATGCCAATCTGCAGCTGCGTGAACTTGCTGTTGGGCGCAGCTATTCCCGTGATCTCGCCCTCGTAATCGTTGATGCCCTTAACCTTCTGGCCGTGGCCCGCTTCGACCTTTGAGGCATCGATGACTTCGCCGCTGCTGTTCATCCCAGGAGGAGCTTTACCGGAGGCCGCCGCGGGCGCCTGAGTGCTGTCCGCGCTGGCAGGCGCATTGGCGCCTCCGGTCTGCGCGCTGCCGACCACCGCGAATGAGATCACTAAGACAAAGGCGCCAATTTTTGTGAACACTTTGCGACCCTCCCGGTTCATTTTCCAAGCTGTCTGATCGAGCACTCTATTGTACTGCGCATGTGCTGGGCGCGATCAACTAATCTGCTCCCCTTGCACATGGGTGCGCCGCTGCACAGGAGCGCCGCCGACAAACCTGTTGCGGCGCAAGCGTATTTAGCGTGGCCGGCGTGCAAGCTGCAGCCGCAGCACCATGCGCTCGAAGGCGGCGGTCGCGGCCGTGGCGGCCTCTGCACTCATGGGCGCGTAGCGCAGATTTGCATAGCGCCTGAGGAGGGGTTGCGCGCGTGGCGCAAGATCCGGGCGGCTGCTCAGGATCCGCGCTCCATAAGCGAGCGCGCCCTCGGAGGCGTCGCGGGCGATGCCGGCGCGTGCGAGCTTCTTGCAGAGCCGCGCGTAGGCGCGCGCGAGGCGATCGGCCGGCCGCGGGCCCGCCGAGCGCCCGATGTGCCATGCGATCCATGCGAGCCAGCCGACAAGCCCGCTGCCGAGGGCCGCGACGAGCGCCGTCCAGTCAGCCGAACGCACGCCCAGGCGCTCGAGGATTCCCAGCTGCGTGTTGACGTCGAACTTCACGACGTGCTCGTTCCACGCGGTGTTCAGGGCATCCCAGCCCTGCAAGAGATGCGCAAGGAGCGGCGTTGAATAAAGTAGCCGGGTGCTGCCCGAGACGGCGTTCGGCAGGATATCGAGAATGCCGCGGCTTAAGCGCTCAGGCGCGACGATGGCTGTAGGATCGACGCGCCGCCAGCCGCGTCCATCGATCCACACCTCGGCCCAGGCATGCGCGTCGGACTGGCGGACGAGGAAATATCCGCCGATTGGATTCCATTCCCCGCCCTGGTAGCCCGTCACGACTCGGGCGGGTACGCCGCCCGCGCGCATCAATGCGACGAATGCGGAGGCGTAGTGTCCGCAGAAACCCTCGCGCGTGTGAAACAGAAAGTCGTCCACCGAATTAAAATCGAGCATCGGCGGGGTGAGGGAGTATTGGAAACCGCCGCTACGAAAGTAGTCGATGACCGCGCGCACGAAGTCGGCATCCGCGGGCGCGCCCGCGCGCAGGCGCGCCGCGAGCTCGCGCGTACGCGGATTGCGGTTGGGCGGCAGCGCGCTCTCCATCTTGCGCGCGATATTTGACAGCGCCTCGGAGGACTCGGTGTGCGTATAGGACACCGCCGCGTAGGTGGTCGGCTGCGTCACCGGATCGCGTGCGATGAGGGCGTAGTCGTAGGTGAACAACACATGCTTGTCCGGCGAGCCCACCACGGTGTCGAGCGCGAACCACCAGCGGTTGGCGTCGGGCACCAAAGTGACGGAGTAGCGAAACGGCTCGCCAAGATAGCGCAGAGGTCCCTGGCGATAGGCCCCGCCCGGGCCGTGGCGCCAGGTGTAGCCGTCGAAATCGTGCAGTACCGGTCCTCTCCAGTAGCGCTCCTGCGGCGCGGGGATGGCGCCTGCGAAACGCACGCGAAAGACGGGCTCATAGGAGGTGGTGAGCTGCGAGATGCTGCCGGGGCTCATGCTCTCGCCAAGTCCGGTGACCGCATCATCGCTCGCGGGCAACGCCCAAAAGCCCCCGGGCAGACGCGGAAAGAACAAGAAGAAGACGAGCGCGAGCGGCAGTGCGAGCAGCAGGCTGCGCGCGGCGAGTATACCGGCGAGGCGAATGTCGAGGCCCGCGCCGCCGTAGGCCGAGACGACGAGCGCCGTACAGCACAAGCCCGCTTCACCCAGATAGAGCGGCAGTCGCAGAAGGGCCTGCCGGTCGAGGCAGGCTGCGAGGAGCAGGAAAAGTGCGGCGCCGATCACGATATAGCGGTCACGGCGGCTTCTTGTCTCGAGGAGCTTGATCGAGCCCATGACGACGAGCAATACTGTGCCCGCGGGTAGGCCATTCAAGGTATGAAAGGTTGCGACGACGCAAGTCACGAGCACGAATGTGAGGATGAGCTGCGCCGCCTTGGGGAGCGCGGGCAGTTTGTGCGCGGCTACGCTCAGCTGCCATGCCGCGCAGGCGATGAGAACCGCTGTGGCCCAGAGCGGTATGCGGTCCGCGTTCAGAAGCGCAGCGGCGACGAACGCTGCGGTGGTCCACAGCATGGGTCGCAACGGGTCGCGCTCAGCGTGCAATGGCAGTGGCATGGCGTGCAGGTCCTAGTCCATGCAGGGCGAGGGCGCTCAGGCACCGATGCCGGTGCTGTGCGCCGCGATCGAGCGCCAGCGTGCCGCCGGGGAGTGCGAGCGCGTAGCGCTCGCCGCGGTTTTCAGCGTCGACGATCCACGCGGCCAGTTGCTCGAGCCGTCGCTCGGTGCCGAGTTGCGGCAGGCGCTCGAAATCGAAATGCCTTTCGGGCGCGGCTGCCGCGCAATATTCCTTGACGAGTAGCGGCGCGCCGCGCGCGTAGGCCTTCCACGCGACCTGGCGTGGGGAGTCGCCATCGCGAAAGGCGCGCAGCCCCAGCCACTCATCTCCGCCCGCGCCGCCGCGCACCCTCGCCCCTGGGGTCGCGCCGGCCACAGTCGGCAGCGGCAGCAAGCCGCGCGCGCGCGGATAAACAATGAGCTCGAGAGGCAGATAGACCCAGGTCCACGCCCGAAAGAGTCCGAAAGGCAGCGCCGTCGTCAGACGCAGACCGTCAATCAGCAGGCGGCCGCGCACCGTGGTCGGCACGGCGAGATTAAGGCGCGCCGCGCTTCTCGGGGCGATGTCGGTGACGTTCGGCGCAACGCCCGGCAGGTCCGCCTCGATGCGCAGGCGCAGGAGCGGTGCGGGATTTTCGAGGGTGAGCTCAAGTTGACCCATGCCGCCGGCGAACGCGGGCACTGCGCTTGCGCCCTGCAACAAGATCCCCATGAGGTTGCGGTGACAGCGGTGCAAACCGACCAGAACGAATCCGGCGAGCCAGAACGTCATGAAGAGCGCGGTACTGTTGCTGTAGTTAAGACCGGCGACAAACATGCAGAACAGCAGGAACGCGAAGCCCCAGCCGGCGCGCGTCGGCAGGATGTAGATGCGGCGATAGTGCATCGTCACGGGCAGCACATCCGCGCCCTGGCGCCGTCTTGCCCAGCTGGCGATGCGTGCGCGGAGCAAGCGCTTCAAGGCCGTCTCTACAGCGGTACCGGGACCGCTTTCAGGATCTCGTGGGTGAGCGCGCTGCCCGCGCGCATATCGAGCCCCTCGCGCCGCTCGAGGCGGTGTGCGACCACTGCGGGCAGCACCGCCTGCACATCCTCCGGCATCACCGCCGCGCGGCTTTGCATGTAGGCCCAGGCCTGCGCCGCGCGGATGAGCCCTTGTCCGGCGCGCGGGGAAAGACCGAGCTTCAAATCCGCACGCGCGCGCGTGCGCGCGATGAGGGCAAGCGTGTAATCAAGCAGTGCATCGGCGACGTGCACGTCGCGCACCGCCGCTTGAATGCGCAGCAGCGCCGCGGCATTGAGGGCGGGGGCGATCTGCGGCAGAAGCTCGCGCCGCGAGCCGCTCTTCAAAAGTTCGCGCTCGTGGTCGGTGTCCGGATACCCCAGTGTCACGCACATGAGGAAGCGATCGAGCTGCGATTCAGGCAGCGCGAAGGTCCCGACCTCCTCGTGCGGGTTCTGTGTCGCGACGACGAAGAAGGGCTCGGGCAGCAAATAGGTGGTGAGATCGGCGCTCACCTGGCGCTCTTCCATCGCTTCCAGGAGGGCGCTCTGCGTGCGCGGACTTGCGCGGTTGATCTCGTCGGCGAGCAAGAGCTGGGTAAAGATCGGGCCTTTGCGAAACTCAAAGAGCTGGCTCGTGCGCTCAAACACCGACACGCCGATGACGTCCGCCGGGAGCAGATCGCTCGTGAACTGCACGCGCTGCCACGCGAGGCCCAGCACGTGCGCGAGCGCGTGCGCAAGGGTAGTCTTGCCCACGCCCGGCACATCCTCGATCAGGAGGTGTCCGCGCGCGAGGAGGCAGGCGAGACACAGGCGCACCTGTGCGCTCTTACCGAGAATCACGGTCTCAAGCGCGGTAAGTCCGCGCTGCAGCGCGGCTCGATCCTGCTCCATCATGCGCTCTGCAGTGCGCGCACGCGCTGAAGCTGCGCTTCGAGCCCGTGCGCGGTGCGCTCAAGTTCCGCCGCGCGTTCGCGCAGCGCGCCGACGACCGCCGCGGGTGCGTTTCCCACGAAATTCTCGTTGCCAAGCTGCACGCGGGTCTTCTCCAGGTCCTGGCGCGTCTTCGTCAGGCGCTTGCCCAGACGCTCCGACTCGGCGGCGGCATCAATAAGATTTGCCATCGGCACGAGGATCGTCAGCTCTCCTACCATGGCGGTCGCGGCCTGCGGCGCGGCAACGCCGCGCTCGAGCACGGTAATTCCCTCAAGACCGGCGAGACGCTCAAGAGAGGTGCGGTGCCGCTCGATGCTGGCCCGATCGCCTGCGCCGGGTTCTTTCACCAGCACGGGAATGCGTTTGGCCGGATTGATGTCCATCCCGCTGCGAATCTGGCGCACTGCGATGATGAAGCCCTGCAGCCAGGTGATTTCGGCCTCCGCCTCCGGATCGGCAGGATAGTCGGCGGCGCGCGGATACGCCTCGAGCATGATGGTCGGGCCGCCGCGGCCGGCGAGCGCCGCCGTCTTCTGCCAGATCTCTTCGGTGATGAACGGCATCAGCGGATGCAGCGCGCGCTGCAGCGCCTCGAGCATCTGCGCCAGCGTTTGGCGTGTCCCGGCCTTCGCCGCAGCGGAAGCCTCTTGCGACTGCAGCGCGGGCTTGGTCAACTCCACATACCAGGAGCAGAACTCATCCCAGGTGAATTCGTAGAGCGCCGCGGCGGCAAAGTCGAAGCGATAGTTGGCGAGCGCCGCGTGCACTGCGGCGAGGCAGCGGCCGAAGCGCGCGCGGATCCAACGATCGGCAACCGTGAGTTCCACGTCCGCGGCGCCCGCACTCTCGGTGCCCGGCACCATGAGCGTGACGAAGCGCGCGGCGTTCCAGAGTTTGTTGCAGAAATTGCGGTAGCCGGCGACGCGCTGCAGATCGAAGCGGATGTCACGATTTGCGGAAGCGAGCGCGGCGAAGGTGAAGCGCAGCGCGTCGGTGCCGTGGGCGGCAATGCCGTCCGGGTAGGCCTTGCGCGTCGCTTTCTCGATGCCGGGCGCGAGCTGCGGCTGCATGAGCCCGCGCGTGCGCTTGGCGACGAGCGACTGAAGATCAATGCCGTCGATGATGTCGAGCGGGTCGATGACGTTGCCCTTGGATTTCGACATCTTCTCGCCGTGCTCGTCGCGCACCAGGCCCGTGATGTAGACGTCGCGAAACGGCACATCGCCCATGAACTTCAGGCCGAGCATCAGCATGCGCGCTACCCAGAAGAAGATGATGTCGAAGCCGGTGACGAGGACGCTGGTCGGGTAGAACTGCGCAAGCTCCGGCGTTCTGTCGGGCCAGCCGAGCGTCGAGAACGGCCAAAGCGCCGAGGAAAACCAGGTATCGAGAACGTCCGGGTCCTGGCGCAGCGGCAGCGTCGCAGCAAGAGCGTGCTTGGCGCGCACCTCCTCCTCGCTCCTGCCGACGTAGCTTTTCCCCGCCGCGTCGTACCAGGCCGGAATGCGATGTCCCCACCACAGCTGACGGCTTACGCACCAGTCCTTGATGTTGCGCATCCACTCGAAGTAGGTCTTCGCCCAATTCTCCGGCACGAACTGCGTGCGCCCGCTCTCGACGGCGCTGATCGCGGGCGCGGCAAGCGGCGCGATCTTCACATACCACTGATCGGTGAGGTAGGGCTCGAGGATGGCGCCGCTGCGGTCGCCGCGTGGAATCATCAGGCGGTGCTTCTCGACGCGTTCCACAAGTCCAGCGTCCGCAAGTTCCGCGACGACGCGCTCGCGCGCAACGAAACGGTCGAGGCCACGAAAGCGCGCTGGCACGTTTTCGTTGAGCGCTGCGCCAGGGGTGAGGATGTTGATCTGCGGCAGGTTGTGGCGCAGTGCAATCTCGTAGTCGTTGAAGTCGTGCGCGGGCGTGATCTTGACAGCCCCCGAGCCGAACGCGGCATCGACGTACGCATCTGCGATCAGCGGAATCTCGCGCCCGGTGAGCGGCAGCTTGAGGGCCTTGCCGATGAGATGCTGGTAGCGCGCGTCCTCCGGGTTCACTGCGACCGCGGTGTCGCCCAGCATGGTCTCCGGGCGCGTGGTTGCGACCACGATGGAGCCCGAGCCGTCCGCGAACGGATAACGCAGATGCCACAGCTCGCCGTCCTCCTCCTCGCTTTGCACCTCGAGGTCCGACAGCGCCGTCAGCAGCACCGGATCCCAGTTGACGAGCCGCTTGCCGCGGTAGATGAGGCCCTCGTCGTGCAGTTTCACGAACACTTCGGTGACGGCGCGGGACAGATCCGCGTCCATCGTGAAGTGCTCGCGCGACCAATCGACGGAGGAGCCGAGCCTGCGCATCTGCGCGCTGATCGTGCCGCCGGATTGTGTCTTCCACTTCCACACGCGTAGCAGGAAGGCCTCGCGTCCGAGGCTCAGGCGAGTGCTGCCTTCCGCTTCGAGCTGACGCTCCACCACCATCTGCGTGGCGATGCCCGCATGATCGGTGCCGGGCTGCCATAGGGTGCGCTCGCCGCGCATGCGGTGATAGCGCGTCAGCACATCCATCAGCGTGTGCTGGAAGGCGTGTCCCATATGCAGCGTGCCGGTCACATTCGGCGGCGGAATGACGATGCAGTAGGGCGCGCCGCCGGTGTTGCGCGGCGCAAACCAGCCGTGCGATTCCCAGTGTGCGTAGATCCGCCGCTCGATATCGGGCGGCGCGTAGACTTTTTGCATTACCGCCCGGCGCGGTGGATCAGGAAATCTGCGAGCAGCGGCGAAGGCCGCCCGGTGCTGCCCTTGTGCGCGCCACCGACGTAGGCCGTTCCGGCGATGTCGAGGTGCGCCCACTTCATGCCCTGCGTGAACTTAGCAAGGTACGCCGCGGCGGTGATCGCACCGGCTTCGCGGCCGCCAATATTGGCAAAATCCGCAAAATTGCTCTTGAGCTGGTCGCTGTACTCTTCGGTGACGGGCAGCTGCCAGGCGCGATCATCGGAGCGCAGGCCTGCGCTGATGATTTCGCGCGCCAGCGCATCATCATTGCTCATGACGCCGGTGTGATGTGCACCAAGCGCAATGACGCAGGCGCCAGTGAGTGTCGCAACGTCGATGACCGCGGCGGGCTTGTAGCGCCGCGCATAGTGCAGGGCGTCGCACAGGACCAGGCGGCCCTCGGCGTCGGTATTCAGAACTTCGACCGTCTGGCCGGAGGCGCTCGTGACGATGTCGCCGGGCTTGATCGCCTTGCCGCTCGGCATGTTTTCGCAGGCAGCCACCAGGGCGACGACATTGAGCCGCAGATGCAGCTCTGCGGCAAGACCGACCGCTGCGATCACGGCGGCAGCGCCGCTCATGTCGTATTTCATCTCGTCCATCGCACCCGGGTCCTTGAGCGAGATGCCACCGGTATCAAAAGTGATGCCCTTGCCGACGAGGACCACCGTCGCTGCTGACTTCGAGTGCTGATACTCCATGATGATGAACTTCGCCGGCTCCTCGCTGCCTTGCGTGACGGCGAGGAAGCAGCCCATCTTCTCGCGCTTGAGCGCCGCTTGGTCGAGCACCTGCACTTTGAGAGTGGCGACGCCCTTGGCAATTGCACGTGCGCGCTCGGCGATGTAGCTCGGCGTGCACACATTCGACGGCAGATTCGCCAGATCCCGCTGGACGCGCATGGCATTCGCAACGGCGGTGCCGTGGGCAAGCCCGCGCCGCGCCGCGGCGGCGCCCGCGCGGCGCACGGGCCCAGCGAGCACGGTGTCGAGGGCGGCGGGCTTGGGCTTCTTGCCCGTTTTAAGATCATTCACATGGTAGAGCGCGGCGCCCGTGAGCTCCGCAGCTGCCCGGCCGAGATAGTAGTCGTCCAGCTCCTTCGCTCCGGGCCGCGCTACCGCCAGCGCAATGCTTGCAATGCGCGTGCGCGCCACCGCAGTCAGCGCCGCGCTGCAGGCGCGCCGCCAGGCCCTGCGCGCGAAACTCTTCTTCGGCCCAAGGCCGGTCAGAAGGGCGCGTGAAGCCTTCATGCCGGTGAGATCCGTCACGAGCAAGGTCTCGCCGATCTTGCCGGAGAGGTCGCCGCGCGCCAGCAGTGCGGCAATGCGCCCGCCGGATGCGGCATCCACCGTGCGCGCCTCCTCGCTGAGCTCCCCCTCCTCGAAAACGCCGAGAATGAGGCACTCCACAGGCACTAGCGTGATCCCCGTTGTCCAAATATCGAAATGCATTGACTTCATCCCCGCAATTGTCATTGGCTTTTGGCCGCGCACGAACTATTGAGACCCGGCCCCGTCTGAATTACCTTAGGAAGCCTGAATTCCCTTTGCCGCTCCCATTCGCATCCACACATGCATAAACGCACGGCGGATCCGCCACAGCCGAGTTTAACCCAAGAGTCGCCCGCCGTTATGCCGGGCATGGATTGAGCGGCAGGATACCCACCTTGGGGCGGATTCTAGGCCGATATGTTCTGCGGGAGGTCCTGGCGAGCTGGCTGGTCGTGACGGGCGTGCTGCTCATCATCCTGCTTACCAATCAAATGGCTCGCGTGCTCGCGCGCGCGGCGGAATTCCAGTATCCGCAGCAGGTGGTGCTCGAGCTCATCGGCCTGGGCGCGCTGCAGGATGTGAGTATTCTCATGCCAATTGGGCTCCTCCTGGGCGTGGTGCTGGCGTTCGGCCGGCTCTACCACGACAGCGAGATGACGGCGGCTCTGGCGTGCGGCGTCGGCACCGCGCGGCTCTACTGGCCGGTGACGCTGCTCGCGGTGTGCGTCACCGCCGTGCTTGCGTGGCTGACGCTTGATCTTGGGCCGCAGGCGGTGCAACGATCTCTTGCGCTGCGCAGCGCGGCGCTGCGCGCCGGGCAGTTCGCGCCCATCTCACCTGGGCACTTTCGTACCTTCGGCGGAAGCGGCGGAGCAGTCGTGTACGCCGAGGGACTCAGCCGCGACGGCTCGCTTTCACACGTGTTCGTCGAGCGCGAATACGATGGCCGCGTGCAGGTGGCAGTGGCCGACCGCGCGCGCCATGCGCTTGCGGCGGATGGCTCGACCCACACCCTGACTCTCTACAACGGCGAGCGCTTTGAAGGCGTGCCCGGCAGTGCCGAGTTCAGGATCGTGCGCTTCGCCGAGCATGTCATTCCCGTGCAGGTGCCGCAGCTTGCGGATGCGGTGACGGCGCTCGAGGCGCGGCCGACGCGCGAGCTGCTGCAGAGCAGCGATGCGGCAGAGCGCGCCGAGCTGCACTGGCGCGTCGCGTTGCCCGTCATGTGCATCGTGCTTACCCTGCTCGCCGTGCCGCTTGCCCACTTACGCCCGCGGCAGGGACGCTTCGCACGCGTCTGGCTCGCCGTGCTGGTGTATCTCTTTTATTCAAATCTGGTGTCGGCCGGCAAAGTGTGGATCGCCCGCGGCACGGTGCCGGAGATCCTCGGCCTGTGGTGGGTGCACGCAACCGTCGTGCTGCTCGCGGTGGTGGTGATTTACGCTCCCGGACGCCTGGCACGCTGGCGCAACGCGAGCCCCGCATGACCATACTCGACCGCTACATCATCCGAAACATCCTAGGATCGGTCGCGCTCGTGCTCGCGATTTTTCTCGTGCTGGGGGCGCTCTTCGCCTTCATTGGCGAGCAGGACGATATCGGCATCGGCCGCTACAGCGCGCTTGATGCGTTCTGGTTCGTGCTCTTGAGCCTGCCGCAGCAGGCCTGGGAGGTGCTGCCGATCGCCGCTCTGATTGGCTCGCTCATCGGCTTAGGCTCGCTCGCGCGCGGCAGCGAATTGACCGTCATTCGTGCGACCGGCGTCTCGGTTGCGCGCCTGGCCGCCGCCGCGCTCGCAGCGGCGCTCGTCCTCATCGTGTGCGAGGTCGCCGTGGGAGAGTACCTGGGGCCACCGCTGCAGCAGGCGGCGAAGCAGTTTAAGGCGTTCGCGAAATTCACCGACATGAGTTTTGGCAGCGGCGGCGGGGCCTGGGTGCGCGACGGCAATTTGATCCTGAATGTCACCCGGCAGAGGCTGGGGCGGCGTTTTGGCGCCATGCAGGTCTTTGAGCTCTCCCCCGACCATCGGCTGCTGGAGATCGGCCATGCTGCGCGCGCCACCGCCGGCTCGAACCGCACCTGGCTCCTGTCGGACTATTCCGAATCGCAATTCACTCCCGGGCGCGTGCTCGCCAGCGCAGGCGGCGAGCGCGTACTGCACTCGAGCGTAAGCGCGGGATTTCTCGGGCTGGCGGTAGTGGATCCGAGCGATCTGGAAGTCTCGGCCCTGTGGCGTTTGATCAGCTACTTCAAGGCGAACGCGCTTGATGCGCGTCCCTATGTGTTTGCCTTCTGGTCGCGTGTTGCGCGCACGGTGGCAATCGTGTTTGCGGTCCTGCTCGCGATACCCTTCGTGCTGGGATCGCTGCGCTCCGCCGGCGCCGGAGCACGCACGCTCGTGGGACTCATGCTTGGAATGATATTTTTCCTGCTGCAGCGCCTGATCGAAAGCGGCACGATCGTGTTTCAGCTCAATCCCATCGTGCTCGCCTGGTTGCCCACAGCCTTGCTCATGATGGTCGCCCTCGGACTTCTGTGGCGTACGCGCTGAATACTGCGGCCTCGCCCTCAAACAGATGAGCGCAGCGCACCTCGCTGCCGGGGCGCCGCAAGCACTGGGTAGGCCGGCTTTTCCTCGCACAACCGGTTTGCCTGATGATGCGCCCCATCGGCCCAACATCTTGCGTGCCGGGGGTTTATAATTTCGGCCCGCCACTCGCCCGCGCCGAGTTAACCTAATTAGTGCGCAGTGGGCTTGCGGTGGTCACCCTTGGTTGAGGTCCATCAGGCATGGCCGACATCTTCGTTTCCTACGCCCGCAGCGACAGAGCGCGCGTCGCGCCGCTCGTAGCCGCGATCGAGGCGAAGGGTTGGTCGGTTTGGTGGGACCCGGAGATTGCAGCTGGGCAGCAGTTCGACGACCAGATCGACGCTGAACTCCAAGCGGCCAGTGCGGTGCTCGTTGTGTGGACCCCGACATCGGTGGTCTCGCGCTGGGTGCGCGGGGAGGCGCGCGATGCCGCGGAGCGCGGCATCCTGGTGCCGGTGCGCTTCGAAGACGCACGGCTGCCGATCGATGTACGGGCGATTCAAACGACCGACCTCGACAAGTGGGGCGAGGATCCCGCAAGCGCACCGTTCCAGGATCTGCTGCGTTCCCTCGGGAACGTAATCAAGCGGCAGCGCGCATCAGCGGCCAGCACGCCATCTGCACCCGCCGCCGTCGCTCCGCGCGTCGCGATCTGCGTGCTGCCGTTTGCCAACATGAGCGGCGATCAGGAGCAGGAGTACTTCAGCGATGGCATCACCGAGGACATCATCACGGATCTGAGCAAGGTTTCGGCGCTGTCGGTCGTGTCGCGCAACAGCGCCTTTATGTACAAGGGCAAGCATGTTGATGTGCCGAAACTCGCACGCGAACTCAAGGTCGGCTACGTCCTGGAGGGAAGCGTGCGCAAGGCCGGTGGCCGCGTACGCATCACCGCCCAGCTCGTCGACGGTTCGAGCAACGATCACCTTTGGGCCGAGCGCTACGATCGCGACCTGAACGACATCTTCGCGCTGCAGTCCGAGATCTCCGAAGCCATCGTCAAGGCCCTGAAACTGAAGCTCCTGCCCGAAGAGAAGAAAGCGATCGAGCAGCGCGGCACGGACAATGTCGAGGCCTACAATCTCTATCTCCTGGCGCGGCAGTCGTACATCACGGGCCACGAAGCCGACGTCCGGCGGGTAGAAGCGATTATCCGGCTGTGCAACCGCGCGATCGAAATCGATCCGAAGTATTCGCGTGCCTGGGCGCTCATGGCCATTGGGCAGATGACCCTGCGTTTCGTCCACGGCAGACGCGGCGATGACGGTCTGGTGCCAGCAGAACGGGCGCTGGCATTGGACGCCAATCTCGCCGAGGCCCATGCCGTCAAGGCGAGAATCCTCGCCCAGCATGGCCGCCATGATGAGGCGGCCGCCGAGATCGAAGTTGCGCTGCGTCTGGACCCCGAGTCCTACGAGGTCAACAGGGCGGCGGCGTATTTGCGATTCAGGCAGCAACGGCTGGACGAGGCCGTTCGCTATTATGAGAAGGCGATGGCTCTCATGGAGACGGATCTGAATTCCAGCTCCATGTTACTCACCTGTTACACCGCGCTCGGAAATTCCCAGTCTGCTCGGCGGGTTGCACAAATCACGCTTTCCCGAAGCGAAAAAATTCTGGCGCAGGATCCGAATAACGGAACGGCGATGGCCTACGGTGCCGTTGCTCTTGCGGCTCTGGGAGAGGCGGAACGCGCGAAGGATTGGATCGACCGTGCTCTGCTGATTGACCCGGACAATATGAACGCGCGCTACAACTTTGCCTGCAGCATGACGACCTATTTGAAAGACCCAGACGCTGCGCTCAAACTCCTGGGTCCGGTTTTCGAGACCTTGGCCATTGGCTTCCTGAACCACGCCAAAGCCGATCCGGACCTCGACCCGCTGCGCGGTGATCCGCGTTTTGAGGCGATGGTCGCGGCCGCGGAGACGCGGCTCGCGACGGCGAATGACGCAGGCTCCGCAACGGGGTCTTGAGCCCTGGTTGGCCGGCAGCGTAGACCACCGGTCCGATAACGCCGCTTTGCAGCACCGAGCGCCGATTCGCGCAAGCCTCACCGCATGACTCGAGATCTTTCCGCGCGCCAGGCCCGCCGGATCGCTCTGGCAGCGCAGGGACTGGCCGCGCGTCGGCCGCAGGGGCCGGTGGGGCGGCCGGAACTGCGCGAGCTCGCCACTCATCTGGGCGCCATTCAAATCGACAGCGTCAATGTGCTGGCTCGCGCCCACTACATGCCTGCGTTTTCGCGCCTGGGTGGCTACCCGCTGACATTGCTGGAAGAGGAAGCCTGGGGGAAGCGGCCCTCGCTCTTTGAGTACTGGGGCCATGCGGCTTCGCTCATGCCTCTCACCCAGCAGCCGCTCATGCGCTGGCGCATGCAGCGAACGCAGGACAGGCGCGGCGGCCATTGGGGCACGTTCGCCCAGGACCGCAAGGACTATATTGGCCGTGTCCTCGCCGAGGTCGAGCGGCGCGGGCCGGTGACCGGCGGCGATTTCGCAGAGGGTCCGCGCAAGAGCGGCTGGTGGAACTGGAGCAACGGCAAGCTTGCCCTCGAATGGCTGTTCGCAGCCGGATTGATCGCCACCAAGACGCGGCGCGGATTTGAGCGCGTCTACGACCTCACGGAGCGCGTCCTGCCACGCGCCGTACTCGCGCAACCGACGCCCGCTGAGGCTGATGCACATCGTGCGCTCCTCATGATCGCCGCGCGGGCGCTGGGGGTCGCAACCGAAGGCGACCTGCGCGACTACTTTCGCATGCCGGTGGCCGAAACCCGTGCGTGCCTTGCAGATCTCGTCGAGGCGGGCGAATTGCAGCCCGTTCGAGTCGAGGGTTGGCGGCAGCGCGCTTACCTCGCCGCAGATGCGCACATCCCGCGCACTCTGGCAGCGAGCGCGCTGTTGTCGCCCTTTGACAACCTCATCTGGCGGCGCGAGCGCACCGAGCGGCTCTTCGGCGCGCGCATTCGGCTGGAGATCTACACACCAGCGCACAAACGCGAGCACGGCTACTACGTGCTGCCGTTTCTCTTGGGCGAGACGATCGCGGCGCGTGTTGATCTGAAAGCCGATCGCAAGGCGCGGTGTCTGCTGGTACAGGCCGCGCACCTGGAACCGGGCGCCGAGCGCGCAGCCACGGTTGCGAGCGTGGCCGCCGAACTCGCGCGGCTCGCCGCGTGGCTCGATCTGCGTGCAGTCGCAGTCGCAAAAAAGGGCAGCCTTGCCTCTCGCCTTGCGCGTGAGCTCGGTTAGCGAAAGATGTCTTGCTTAGGCGAGATTTCGGGTGACGGCGTCGGGTCTCGCAACCGTGCGCAGGCCCACTCGGTTCTTTCAGCTAGACGTTACTTTATTCTGCACGCGCCAACGAGTGCTGCGCGGTGACTATAATCAAAGGTTCTCGCCGGAGCGGCCACTCTCGCCCGGCGAGCGGTAGCTGGTGCGCGACGGCGCGAGTGCATGGGCCTAACCGCCGCGGTCCATGCGGTAAAGCCGCCTCGTCCCGCGGCGAATCAATTCTGCGGTGCGCTCTTCTTCGCCGCGCTCGCCTTGCTGGCCTTGGGCTTTGGCGGCTCGACCCTTTTCAATAATTCCTCGAGCGGACGGAACATCGTCTGGTACTTGTACGCCGGGATCTCGATCTGCCAGCCCTGGAAGCGCTTATTGAGAGCGTCGGCCTCGGCCTGCGCATCCTTGCCGGTCGAACGCGCGACGAGCGCGATGAAATGGTGCTCGCCGTCCACGAGCCCCGTGACATCAAGCTCAAGACCATTGAATGTGCGGAAGACGGCGTGGTCAGGTTTGGCGGCGCCGGATGCGGCGGTGGGCGCACGCCGGACGTCATCGGCCTGGAGCGCGACGAAAGTGGCCCCCAGCTCGTCCGCCGCCGAGCTGCTCGACAGTTCCCGGCCCTTCGGAATGGGGCTGACCTTGTAGTCACTCTGCTGGGCAGCATCGCGTGTCGCGGTGTAGGCAGGTCCTGCGGCCGGCTCGACCAAGGCTTCCTTGATGCGTTGCTCGCCGATGTCAACCACATCGCGCGCGATCCAGCGCCGCGGTTCCGCGTCGACGCTGATGAGCGGCTGCGCGAGCAAGCTCGGCTCGGTATGCGCAACGCGTACGAAGCCGGTCTTGCCTGCCGCGGGCTTGCCGACGATGAGGGCAAAGGTCTTCGCCGGAGTCACGACCTCGACGAGGGTGCTTGCGCCTTTGGGCGAATCGCTGTCCTCGACACCGAGCTGCGGATACAGCTCGGGATTGCGCGTCTTCTCCTCCACGA
>Ga0302324_100001024_pt1 | contig 69287 bp, 37 predicted proteins | sample Palsa_T0_1_FD_201949 | JGI IMG/M metagenome (GOLD analysis project Ga0302324, IMG submission 201949) | Peat permafrost microbial communities from Stordalen Mire near Abisko, Sweden - Palsa_T0_1 | ecosystem: Environmental > Terrestrial > Soil > Palsa > Peat permafrost | place: Sweden: Abisko...
GATGCGAACGCCGGTTGTTAGCTTCCGACACGGCGGTCTTCCCGAAGCTGTCGACGATGGAGTGACTGGCCTGCTCGTCTCGGAACGAGACACCACAGCACTCGCCGGAGCGATCGAGCGACTGCTAAGTGACACGGCATTGTGGAGAAGATTTAGTGAGCTTGGGGCCGCGCGAATTCGTGAAAGTTTTTCACTAGACAGACAAACGCATTTGTTGGAAGACATCTATCAATCGGTTTTACAAACGTCGCATTAATCGGGCAGATCACCGACAAAGCTATTTGCCGATGTCGGTATCGGCGGATTCCCACGCATATGGGTAGCATAGATCATTGCATATTGCGCGTTATTTGCACTCATCGTTGGCGCTGCAAACCATGCTACTATCGGATTTAGGTCGTTTTAGCGGAAAATTCCATAAGCATAAGTGTAGATTAAATATTTCGCGCCCTTTATCACTGCTCACTTATGATGCAAACGTCCGTCACTGTTCTCATCCCCGCGTTTAATGTGGCCGACTGCATTGGGTCAGCCATCGACTCTGCGTTGGCCCAGTCGCTTGCACCGGCCGAAATCATCGTAGTGGACGATGCCTCAACAGATGACACGGCTAATATTGTGGCGAGCATCGCCAAAATTCATACTAGTGTCAAATTGATTCGAAAGACTGTCAACGAAGGTGTTGCAGCTGCGCGTAATACTGGTATTGAATTAGCAACAGCAGACTGGATCGCCATTCTGGACTCTGATGACCGGTATCTACCAGACCGTCTGAAATATCTGGTAAATGCTGCTGAAGAACAACAGCTTGATTTTGCGGCTGATAATTTCTATAACTACGATTTTTTCGCCGACAAGATCGTAGGAATCGCCATACCTCCTTCCATGATCGGTACTTCATTAAAATTAGATCGATATGACTATGTGCGAAATTGCATGACTAGTATGGCAGGCGCAGTGGACTTCGGACTCCTAAAACCAATTGTGCGAAGGAGCTTTCTGCAGGCCACGGGGGTCAGGTATCGCGGAGATGTTCGGCACGGAGAGGACTTCATCTTTTATCTGAACGCATTGGTGCTGAGGGCAAAGTTCGCAATCTTTCCCGAAGGTCACTATATCTACACGCAGCGCTTGGGAAGTCTGAGCGGCAAGCACTCCACACTGACGAGGACTAAGGTCAATTTTTCGGCAGTTGAAACGGAAAGCCGAAAGCTCGCAGATTCGGAGTTGACCCGTAACGACCCTAAACTTATGGAGCTACTAGTATTACGGTCAGACAAGATGAAAGCAGCTCGTAAGTATTTCGAGTTTCGTGACGCTGTTAGCGAAGGACGGCTGATCAATGCAGCTAGTCGAGTGTTTTTAGATGGTGAGGTAAGGAGCTGCATCATCGCGGCTGTTCGGTACAAACTTAAGAAGCGTTGGAGTGGTCTGCGTCGGAGTTCTCTGTAATGAGAAGAGATACAGGAGAGCAACAGTTTGCAACTTCTATCGCGATTTAAAAAGAGTGGCTTAGCTCGGGACGCGATGCACTTATCGATCGGCCAGGGTCTCAAGCTGTTCGTGCAGGCGGGATATTTTGTTTTGATCGCGCGGTCTCTTGGACCGGATGCTTTCGGTGCTTTCGCTGCGGTGGTGGCCCTCGCAGCGGTTCTTGGCCCATTCTCCGGCATGGGAACCACGAACCTGTTTATTAGAGACGTGCGATCCGGCAAACGCGATGCTGTCGTCTGTTGGGGCAATGGACTGCTCCTGACCACACTATCCGGAACACTCCTAACGATAGTCGTAGTGGTCTTGAACTATGTCTTTCATTTGAAGACAGGTTTTTTTGTGGTTGTGATGGTGTGTATCTCCGACCTGATCTTCATGAAGGTAACCGAACTGGCAGCCTTTGGGTTTGCAGCGAGTGATCGTATGAAGGACACTTCGATCCAGAGCGTCGTAGTTAGTTTGCTGCGCTTGACCGCGATCGCTTTGTTGACAGCGATACTGCGCTCGGTTTCGCTGTCACAATGGGTCTGGGCGTACCTCTTCACGAGCATATTGGGAACGGCTTATGCGGTTTATAAAGGCAGCAAATTGTGGGGGAGTCCGAGAGTTCAGCTCACGTCGCTTCGGGAAGATATCTCCGAGGGCATTTTCTTCAGCATTAGCACTTCAGCAACTTCTATCTATAACGATGTCGACAAGATCATGCTCGGTAGACTGTCCGACTTCGTATCGACCGGTATCTACAGTGCCGCTTATCGCATCATTGATGTCAGTATGACGCCTGTACGGTCACTGGTTTCTGCGGCTTATCCGCAGTTTTTCAAAAAAGGGGTCGACGGCATGCGCGCGACTTATCCTTACGCCAAGTCGTTGATCTATAAGTCGTCTTTATACGGGGCGGCGATCTCTACCGGCGTATGGCTCTTCGCGCCTGTATTGCCTAGTCTTCTAGGTAAGCAGTACGTGGCCGCAGTACCGGCGCTTCGCTTGCTTGCACTTATTCCGTTCCTACGTTGTTTCCATGTTTTTCTGGCGGATTCGCTCTCAGGTGCTGGATTTCAACGTACCAGGACCGCGATTCAGGTCATCGTTGGAGTAATTAATGTGGGACTCAATCTAGTTATTTTGCCGCGCTACTCCTGGCGTGGAGCAGCGTGGACCAGTCTGGCTTGTGACGGTATGCTGGTCGTGATCTTCTGGCTTACAGCAGTTTACTTGTTTCGGCGTCAACGTCCTTTACCTATCGATCCGGGCTCGGTGCCTGGGATGGGCTAGCGAACAGAGTTGCCATTATGCTACTAAGTTGATTCATCATTGCCGTTCCACAATTGCATGGCTATTGGATTAGAGCGCACCAAGTAACCTCTTTGCCAAGTTTCTGGTGCTGCGAGAACACTCCCAGATTGCTGATTTTATTGAGGCCTTGCCCATCTCTGTAAACGAGGGTAGGTCGCCGCCAAAGCGCCGCATTAGTTTCACGGACTCGCGATAATAAGCGAAACAGGAAGCATATTCTCCTGCAAAGTGAATAATGTCTGGATAAACAGTGGTTCCCTCCTTTTCGAACGAGCACAAGCCATGTTTTACGTCCAATTTAAGAGGCCCCTTGGAGGATATTGGTGTCCACATGCCCCTGACTCCCATGGAGGTCGCGCTCAGCCCTTCGAGCGCCATCGCAACCGAAAGGATTGCCTCATCAGCAGGCCCGTCTTGCCGGAACTGTACGAATCGGAGATTCTCAGAATCAGTCAACAAGTCTCGCGCGCTATCGAAAAAGCGCGTGGTCTGTTCACAGTGCTTAAAATAGTAAGTGCCGCCGTTGAACTTGGGTAAAGCCTCGATTTTGAAGTAATCGAGAATAAATGCAACATCGAGATATGGATCCGAGCTTCCTTTACGCAGTTCGCGCCAGCCCGGAACGCCAAAGTACTGCTCTGCAAAAACTTTCCAGAAAGAATCAAGGTTGTTCAGGACCAAGCAATCACTATCAACGAATAAGGTTTCCTTGAAGGGGCTGTACAAGTCGAGGTGCAGCTTTTGACGCACGTTAGAACCGAAGTCAGGTTGGAAGGGGATGATGTGCGTAAACAAGTCCTTCAGTTCTGAATCATCTGAGTCCGTGACGACAGCCCGCGGCAGATTTGGTGCGTTGAGTACCAGAGACCGGCCCAACGATTTCCCCATATCTACATAGCGTTGTTTGCCAAAAGCTAGAGTAATTACTCCACGGGGAGATAGCTCGGCTCCTTGTTCTTCCGAACTCATTATGTATCCCTCCGTTTATTGATCCGATTTCATCAGACTTCATGAAAAGCGGTAATCTGCGAAGCAAAAGATCAACGCAGCGATTTGGGTGCATGCTCAATCGCCCTTTTTCAAGGGTAGGATCTTTACATGCGGATTGCAAGACAACTACGGAAGAAGTGTACTGCGTCTATAAAAGAAGTCTCATTGATAATTCACAGGGAGGTGAAACTTCATGGAAGCTCTTTGTTTCGATGGATTAGCGTTCGGGCTGTTGATGGCATTGACATTCTCTTTACGGAGTTCGTCTTGTAAATGAAATCGCTTCCTAATACTCTAAAATAGAGTAGCTGTCCTTACAGTATTTCTGCTTTTCCACGTCTTCGGGGGTGCACCATAGAAAATACAGTCGCCGCATCCCAGACAAGCACCGGCAAGATTCCATCGCTGGATGGGCTTCGTGGGGTCTCGTTTCTCATTGTCTTTGTGGCGCACGCTGGCCTTGATAAGATTGTGCCCGGTCGGCTCGGAGTCAACATCTTTTTCCTGCTCAGTGGATATTTGATCACGACATTGATGATTCGTGAGCGTCAGAAGACCGGGTGGATCTCCCTGAAGCTGTTCTACATCAGACGTTCTCTGCGTATCTTTCCGCCTATGTATGCCATCATGGCGGCGACCCTCCTTTATCTTTGGTTGATCCACCATCTGGAGGGAATAACGCTTGCGGGAGTCTGTTCCCAGGCGTTCTATTACCAGAACTATTACTTTCGCGGCGGTAAGGGACTTATCCCTGGACTCGGCGTGCTGTGGTCGCTTGCAGTAGAAGAGCATTTCTATCTCTTTTTCCCGCTCCTCATGTTGCTCTTTCTCAATAGATTCAAGATGGACTATAGGCAGATTGCGATAACCTTGTTGTGGATATGCTCTGCAATCCTGATCTGGCGTTCCTTCGTAGTGTTTACGTTCTCAAACGGATTGGAGTGGGCGCGCGACACGAGCGATTGTCGTGCAGACTCCATCTTGTTTGGCTGCGCGCTGGCGTGTTGGGAGCGGACTCCATCTACCGCCCGCATTCTTAGCCGCAAAAGGTTGGAGCGTTTCATCCTGCCGAGTTCGATCTTGATACTGCTCTTCACTCTCGTCTTTAGAAATCCCGTATTTCGCGAGACTCTTCGCTACACACTGCAGGGTATCGCTCTCGCGCCCATTCTTTATTATGTCGTTCACGTTCCGACTAGTTGGGTTGGACGGATGCTCAATGTGCGATGGCTGGCTGCACTTGGAACCTTGTCGTATGCGTTGTATCTTCTGCACGACACAGTTTTGATGGAGGTTGATCAGGTTATTCATTCTAAGGTTATTGCAGGATCTCTCAGCTTGCTCATAGCGATTCTTCTTGCCTACCTAATCCACATCTTCGTTGAAAAACCAACAGACGCAATGCGCAGGCGATTTAGGCACAACTCCAATCGAGAGCAACAAGCTCAGCCCGGGGAGCACGAAGAGGCATCGCTTATCTCCACTGCATCGGTGAAATGAGCTCTGCTCACTATGCCGCCCTTTACTAACTGTGCGACAAAGACAAGGCAAGAAAAGAATCATTCGGGAGCTTGCATGAAACGAAGAGATCTGCTTTTGGGGAGTTTGGGATTGGGCGCTAGTTTTGTGTTGTCCGAACTTCTTCGCGCCTCGCCGATCTCTTCAGGCGGGGCTGTTGGCTCGCTCAAGGCGTTGGCCGCAAGGTCTGGTCTGAAGCTCGGCGTACAGGCTGGCAAGGCATCTTTGCAGGTCCCCGAATTTGTCCAGTTCGTCACAGAGAATTTTAGTCTGCTCACGCCAGGCAATGAGCTCAAGTGGCCTAGTCTGCGACCCACGGCCGAGACCTACAACTTCGAAGTAGCTGATTGGATGATCGAGTTCTGTCAGTCTCATGGGCTGCTTGTGCATGGCCATAACCTGTGCTGGAACAGCCCCAGCGCAAACCCGGCGTGGTTTCCATCGGTGCTGACTCGCGATAATGCGCGTCATTATTTGACCGATCACATCACTACGGTAATGAAGCGTTATCGTGGTCGCATTGAATCTTGGGATATCGTTAACGAGCCGGTCGTATTCTGGAGTAAACGGCCAGATGGCTTGTATCCAGGGATCTGGCTTAATTTGATAGGGGCCGAATACATCGACATCGCGTTTCACGCGGCGCAAGCGGCAGACCCTAGCTCCCTGCGGGTCTTGAATTGCTATTACGTTGAACAAGATAATCCAGACTTCGAAAAAACGCGCGAGTTGACCATTGCGCTCCTGCAGCAGTTGCTTAAGAGAGGAGTCCCCATACAAGCCATTGGGATTGAGTCACATCTGGATGCCTCCGCACCGATAGGAGGGGTATCCTACATTCGCTTCATCGAAAAGGTTCGTGATATGGGATTACAGGTACTCATCACAGAACTGGATGTTGATGATAGCCAGGTGCCAGGTGACAAGCGCAATCGCGACAGAGTAGTAGCTCAGCGCTACTATGATTACCTCACCGAAGTTGTGCCGGCTGGCAATACAAACCGAGTTATCTTTTGGACTCCAAGTGACCGGTGGAACTGGCTCAACTCAACCAACCTACCGCCCAAGTTTCGTCGTGCGGATAATCAACCGCATCGCCCCGGTCTGCTGGACGATGCTCTACAAAAAAAACCTGCATTCGATGCCGTGGACGCTGCATTGCAGAGACTATCTGGCTCAAAGGCATCTTCGAGTTGGTCGGCCAAGCTTTGATGAGCAGAGATTTCAAGCACGTTTGGAGCAGAATGGGTGTCCAATGACAGCACTTGCTGGAGCTTCTTTGAAGACTACGCCGGTTGCAACTGGAAAACTGGTGCGGACCTGGTTCATTCTTCTGCCATTGCTCTACTATGCCAACAGCGGTTTCCCTGGATCTGCTGATACTGCTTCTTCTGCCAATTTTTCACTGACGCATCAGATTGGACTCTTAGTTGTTTCCATCATATGTTCGGCTTTAATCTTCAAAAAACTAGCGGCGATCTTCGCTTCCTCTTTAAAGTTGAAGCTCATCGTCGCTCTGCCAATGCTCGCAATCCTGTCGTGCGCATGGTCCGTCGATCCACGTCAGAGCCTGGTTAGCGCAATAACTCTGCTTTGCTTTACATTGTTCGCGATTTACCTCTCTGAAACCTTCAGCACAGGCGGACAGCTTGACTTAATCATGCTGACCGGCGCAATCGCCGTACCGGTAAGCATTGCTCTGGCGATCTTCGTGCCGAGCATTGGCGCTTCATCTTCTGGTTGGCGCGGTATTTTTACGCACAAACAACAGTGTGCTGCTGCGGTGACCTTATTTCTGGTTACTGCCCTACACTGGAAACCGGATAGTCCAGTTCAGAGGCCTCTCCGGGCGATTTATATCGTCTTATGCATCTTCCTAATCATCATGTCTCAATCGAGAACAGGGTGGCTTCTGACGCTGTTTGCAATTGTTCTATCGGCAAGCTTATGGTTTCTACAAAAATTGGCGGCAAAGGATGCCTTCTTTCTCGTACTGACAACGATCCCGATTGTCGGCGGTCTCGTATACCTTTTTTCTTTGCTGGCTTCTGTCATTCTCACGAGCGTTGGCAAAGACCCTACACTCAGTGAACGTACGATTATCTGGTCCGCTGTATGGGATGCGATCACACAACATCCGTGGTTAGGTTATGGATACGAGGCATTCTGGCAGGGACTTCAGGGGGCTTCGAAGAATGTCGTGCTCATCGCGGGATGGAGTTTGTCGCAGGCTCAAAGCGGATATCTCGACCTTTGGCTGCAGTTGGGAATCTGCGGGATTGTTATTCTTGTTCTGATGACAGGGCAGGCCGCGATAGATGTTTTTCGAAGCTTTCGCGATACTGCGAACGCTACTTTCGTGAGGTGGTGCGCTGTGGTGATCTTATGTAACCTGGTCTATAACATCGGTGAGAGCGACTTTGGGTACCTGAGAATTCTATGGTTTTTGTTTGTTCTCGCGTGCATTGGATTGAGAAAAGAAGCTTCGGTACTAGAAGAATCAGGGGGGCGGGTTAGGAATTTACAGCAGCAAATCCCACGAGCATTTCAATTGGAAGTTTAATCTTCCCAGCAATCGAACCCGGAGTTAAGCTCTCTTGTTTCGCATCAGCCGTGATAGGATTGTCTAAATTTCAACCTTATACAACTTAATTTTTTGCGTAGGAATCCCCGTGGGAGATTTCTGTGCGTAGCTCAGAGGCGTTCTTTCTTATCCTTGCCGGTCGTTTTCAATGAAGCGCCCGAAATTCTCGCCGAACAAGAAATTTTCGAAAAGTGAACCGCAAAAAAGATCTACTATCCGATTTCGATGCTGTGTCTGATTGCATTCTTATACGTAGATACGAATAGCAGGGGCAAGAGAAAGGAAACTTCATGTTAGAAGCAAGACCAACCTTAACTTATCGAGCAGATATCGATGGTCTTCGCGCTGTTGCTGTCCTGGCTGTAGTTTTTTATCACTTGAAGGTCCTTAAGGTCTGGGGCGGCTTTATCGGTGTCGATGTATTTTTTGTGATCTCAGGATTTCTTATCAGCTCCGTCATCCTCAAAGAAATTGCGGAATCCCGATTCTCCCTTTCTTTCTTTTATCAGCGCCGTATCCGCCGCATCCTTCCTGCGCTTATGGTGATGATGGGTGTGACTGTTATAGCCGCATGTGCTTTTTTACTCCCATCTGAGCTAGAGGACTTTGCCAAATCCCTGCTGGCCGCATCGTTGTCCGTATCAAATTTTTTCTTTTGGCTGCATTCTGGATACTTCGATGCGCCTGCTGCAGACCAACCTCTTTTACATACCTGGTCGTTAGCAGTTGAAGAGCAGTTCTATATCTTCTTTCCCTTATTCCTGGTATTTATCCGTCGTTTCTTTCCTGGGAAGTTCAAAATTGCCATTGTGTTCTTGGCATGCGCTTCTTTTGCACTTAGTGTCGTCGGCGCTTATAAATTCGCAGACGCCACCTTTTATCTGCCGATGACGCGGGCATGGGAGCTGCTTTTAGGAACAATACTTTCTCTGCAGCTATTTCCATCCATTACGTCGAAACATTGGCGAAATGTCGCTTCGGCTGTCGGCCTTCTCATGATCCTGGCTGCCGCTTTCTCATATGATGTCTCGACCCCATTCCCCGGGGCAGCAGCACTGGTGCCTTGTGTAGGCGCAGCTCTGATTATCTCTGCAGGTCAGTATGGAAGCTCGTTTGTCGGACGGATACTGTCGTCTAAACCTTTAGTCTTTATCGGACTGATCTCCTACTCGTTTTATATCTGGCACTGGCCGATCATTGTGTTTCAGAAGCTGAGCATGATTCAGGTTCCCGATGCCTCCGGACGCAGCGTCAAGGCCGTTATTCTTGTCATCTCTATCGTACTGGCCACGCTTTCCTGGAGATATATCGAGACGCCCTTTCGTAAGGGCAAGCTTTACCTCTCTGGCGCCTCGACATTCAAGTTCGCTGCGGCAACTACTCTGGGGCTGGTTGTAGTAGCTGCGTTCATTCTTGGCTTCCGCGGATTCCCTTCGCGATACTCCCCGGAAGAGATCAAGGTTGCGTCCTACGCGAAAGAGCAAAACACCTATCGGATCGGCACCTGTTTTCTAACTTCAGGCAACCAGGCCAAAGATTTCGATGCAGCCGATTGCATGCGTCAGGACAGTTCGAAGAAAAACTATCTCCTTCTTGGAGACAGTCATGCGGCACAGCTCTGGTCCGGACTTGCCGCTGCTTTTCCGAACTTGAACTTTCTTGAAGCGACTTCATCGGGGTGCGAGCCCACTCTGCGGCACAAAGTCTTCGATCTCAGAAGATGCACCGTCACCATGGACTATGTCTTCAATGATTATCTCCCGAAGCACCATATTGATCAGGTTCTTCTTGCTGCGCGATGGGAGCCGCGTGATATTGGTTATATTGGCCCCACCATCAAAGCTCTCCATCAGCAAGGCATCAACGTCATTCTCTTTGGCCCGATCATGCAATATGACTCTCCATTACCACGTCTTCTGGCTGCATCTCTCAAGAGCAAGAACCCTTCGCTGCCCCTGCAGCATGAGTTGACCAAATATCGGATGCTCGATGAACAGATGGCCCTGCTCGCTTCGACGGAATGGAAGGTGCCTTACATTTCCTACTTCAAAATGCTTTGTCCGAATGATGTGTGCCTCGAATACGCAGGAAAGGACGTTCCCATTCAGTTTGACTATGGACACTTAACGTCAGAGGGCTCAATGCTGGTGGCGACGAGGTTGAAAGATACCGGTCAGCTTGTCCCCATACCGCCGGCCACGAGCGTCTCTCCGTAACAATAGCAAGTTTCTGGCTTATAAGAATGTATTGATGGCGTTGTCAGGCGCTCTTAGGAAGGCTAAGTCGCTAAGAGTTTGAGCGGAGGTAGGAGCAAATCACTTCGATCCCTGAAGATTACGAGGCCCTTTTTATGCGGGCAATCCTTTGATCATGGATGGGTCCTTCCGGAATAAATAAGAAAGAGTTCGATCGAGTTTACGGTAGGGACTCATTGGGAGGACTTTTCAATGTGATAGTTGACCGTAATTGAGTGCTGCGCATTATTGCTGGTTGCAGTTACGATAATAGGATTGACGCGATCAAAATACCCACTGCCGCATCCGGACAACGACGCAAATCCTGCGAGGCTCCCCGCAAGAACGATCATGATCATCGTCAAGCTCGCCAGACGATAGCCTGATTTGCGGAATCGCCGTGTGGAGCAGATTGGAAGTAGAAATAGAGCCACTCCAATTGAGCCGAATCCACCATATCCAAAGGGGGAATCAAGTTGAGCGAGCTTTCGGGTTGACACTGTAAGAACAACAGTCGTTGGCCCACCATTCATTGCGACCGAGGCCGGCGAGAATACGTATGTTGCTGCAACAGGTCCAGGGGATGGAGCCACAGAGAACTGCACCGTGCTTGGATACAGCATAGCGCCTGTCAGCGGGCTCAGGAGGAAGGTAAACTGTCCCGAGCTTCCGTACACTCCAGACACGGTGGATGAACTGATGAGCTTGAAGTTGAAGTCAGTCGGAGGGGTCACCATCACTGAAGTTGCTGCGCTGCTGCTTCCGCCGAACGCGCAATCACCCGCATATACCGCCGTGATACTCGATGCCCCAATGGGCAGCGACGTCACATTGAGCGACGCGATGCCTCCCTTCAACGGTGCGCTCCCCAAAGAGGTCGCTCCGTCCATGATGAAGGTCACCATCTCCCCGTCGGTTCCAACTGACCCATACTGAAATGGACTGAGAGTCGCGGTCAGCGTAACTGGCTGGCCAGAAGGTGCGGAAGAAGGGTTTGCCGCCAGGCTGATTGACGTTGCAAGAAGAGATGGATCCAGGCTTATCGGCGAGCTCGAACTTGTTCCGTTGTTGGCGTCGCCGCTATAAGTCGCAGTGATCATCTGGGGACCGCATCCATGAATGTTCACAGGAGTAGGTTGCGTCGACACACCGATCTTCGACAGGATGATTGAAAGGCCACTCAAGGAGGCGCCAGTGGAGACAGAAGTAACAATATCTTCCAGGCCATCCCCGTTGATGTCACCAACAATTGAGTAGTAGCTGGATCCGCCGGTCGTATAGAAGCTTGGTGGATCGAAGGTGCCATCTCCATGGCCGAGCAGGATCTCCATATTGACGCCAACATTGTCCACTACGAGAATGTCCGTGTGTCCATCATGATTGAAGTCGCCGACCGTCACGTAATAGGGGTACGCTGTTATCGGAAATTGAGTTGGAGGTTGAAATGTGCCGTCGCCATTGCCTAAAAACAGGAAAATAGATTTCGCGGCCTGGTCTGTCACGACAAGATCGAGCTTGTTTATTCCTGTATGGTCTCTAAAGTATCCAAAGGCGACGGTTCCACTTTGATTCCCTGGAACGGTCGGATAGATCCCCTGCCGAAATGTACCATCGCCGTTACCGAGCAGGAGTGTTACCTGATTATCAGCGTTATCGGCAACCGCAAGGTCCTGGAAGCCATCGCCATTCACGTCGCCGATGACGATATTTCCAATCCCCCTTCCGGTGGGATATGTGACTTGCGGTTGAAACGTGCCATCTCCATTTCCCAGCAGGACGATCACCTGTTGGTCGTGATTTGTGATGACCAGATCAAGGTTGCCATCGCGGTTGAAGTCTCCGATCGCAATGCTTCTATAGTCCGAGGTCTGTGATTGAGCGTATTTTGTTGGCGGCTGGAATGTTCCATCCCCTTTGCCGAGATAGATGTCGACGGATCCGGTGCTTCCTGTGTTGACGATTGCAATATCCGGGATACCATCTCCGTTGAAGTCCCCGACAACGGCAGCAGAGGGGTCAAGAGAATTAAGATCTGTGCCGGTCGAGAATGTTCCATCTCCGTTGCCGAGCAGGATTAATCCCGATTTGCCATCCTTGAGGCCATCGTTATTGGGTATAACGAGGTCTAGCTTGCCATCGCCATTGAAGTCTCCGAATGCAGGAGCGGCTGCTGCATTCCCAACTTTTATGCCTGCAATTGGATATAGCTGGCTCGGAGTGGGATAGAGGTTAGTCGGGGTAGGTAGTACGAGGGTGGACGGATCGAGAGGAACTCCACTGATCAGAGTTGTTTCTACGGAGGTATCGCTAAATGTGAAGGTGCCTGTCGGTACAACGTTGGGACTAAAGGAAGAGACGATCCCGGTCAACAAATAACTGCCTGTTGGTCCCGTAGCCGTAGCGGTAACTCCAAAAGACACCGCAATCGTTTGAGTCGAAGAACTTGATGCCAACGTAGATGTTGCATTGAAGGTCGCGGTAAGGGTGTGAGTTCCAACGCCACCGAATTGCCGTTTCATGGCGGCCATTCCAGCTGTGCCCTTTGAACCTTGAACTGCAATCGTATCCAGAGTCTCGCTGACTCCACTGTAAGTGTCGACGAATGTGACTGTGCCAGCTGTCACGGGTGCTCCCGAGGAAGATACGGAGGCTGATATGGAGAATACCGAAGCACTCGCTCCACTCAGCGGCGTAATTGACAGGAGCATCTCGGTCTGATTCTGCGCAGAGCAACTTGCGGTAAGCAGAACCCAAAAGCAGACTAAGGGCGCGGCAGCCAATGAGCTGCGGCAAGAAGATATGAATGACTTGATCAAGGCAGTTCTAAAGAAAATGAGCAAGGATCAACCTCGGGGAGGTACGGATGAGCAATGAGTGTGTCCGCAATCATTCCGGAAAAAGAGGAGGTATGCGCGAGACAAAGCGCCATTTGTTATCAAAACGTAGCATAACTGAAGAACAAACTCCTACAGATAAGAAGTCCTGTGGTAACGAGGCTATTGCTGAGGTCAATCTGCAAGTGAAAGACCTTTGATTGTCTTTCGGGGAAGAGAACGAATTTGAAACGAAGCAACGAGCTTCCAAAGCCCGCTAGCATTGTGGATATCTCCTTATTGTTTATGAGAGATCAAAATAGTATGAACACATTAGCAATCAAGAATGCTGGCTTTTATCGGCCATGACGCCGAATATATTTCCCATGTGCGGGAAATATATTCCCAATATATGCAAAATATTGCGCCGTAGGTTGCCCTCTTTTATTGCACATTCGCTTCATCCGAGGGCATCTCTCGTTGCTATTTGTTCATCAAAATAAGCACGAGCATCCGGTTAAACCATTTGACAACAACATGCATTTTCGGGATATGCCGACCTCTCAGAAGTTTTGATTAAATTGCTCTTCTGTAAGGCCTTTCTCGACATTTTGGTCGAATTTCGTGCCTGGCATCCTGGATATCTGTAGCCAATCAACATTTCAACATTCTATTCAACGCAGCGGATAGGGGTATCGAATCTGAGACTGTCCTTCATGTAAGAAAAGAGTTGCATATGATTTGGCCAACGGCTTGCTATAAGTAGTTCAGCAGGTCGTACCTGCACCAGCCAGAGAACCCAGACTGCGATCTCTACGAGCCCTGTTTGCAGACAGACAAGGCGTGTAACTTCGACATTAGTGATGGAGGAGAATCTATGGCTGCAAATTTATCTCGTATGCCTGCCACCCCCTCTTCGCCCGATCTTGAATCGAGCGTCGACTCTGAATATGGCTTGAGGGAACGGGTCGGGATTGGTCCCCTACGGATCGATCCGCTCTCGGTGAATGAACTCACACGTAGACTGATAGGCCATACCTTCGCACCAGGAAGGACGAATCACGTCATAACCGCTAACGCCCAATTCTATGTCTTGGCCGAAGAAAGAGAAGATTTCCGCCGCTGTGTAGGCGAAGCGGAGTATGTCTGCGCTGATGGAATCTCAGTGTCACTTGCTTGCAAGTGGCTGGGTAGAAAGGCGGTCGCCCGTATAGCTGGCGTAGATCTGATCTCGTATCTCTGCGCGGAGTCGGTTTCGCTTGGGCTGCCGATATATTTTTTAGGAGGCAACCCAGGATCAGCAGCTAAGTCTGCCTCAATTCTGATGAAGAGATATCCGGGCTTTCGCGTTGCAGGCGTCGGATGCCCTCCTCATGGCTTTATTCAGAATCCCGATATTCTTGAAGATGTTCTCGAAAGCATCAAAGTAGCCAAACCCTCGATCATTTTCGTTGCTCTTGGAGCTCCTCGTCAGGAGTTTTTCATTCAGGAACACATCCGGCCTCTCGGTATCCCGGTTGCAGTAGGTGTGGGTGGCAGCTTTGAGATGATATGTGGGGCAACGAGCCGCGCGCCAATGTGGATGCAAAGATCAGGTCTGGAATGGCTATTTCGCTGGTCCCAGGAGCCGGTTCGACTGGCGAATCGCTATGTTATCGGAAACGCGCTCTTTTCGTTCTACTTAGTGCGTAATCTGGTTAGACAAAAGACCCAGATGAAAGATTAGGCTTCCTAGCTTCAGGATGCCTCACGGTTGAAGATCACTGCGGTGGTATGTTGCTAATTTCTTGTTCCAGTGGTGACAGGTGGGAATGGCGAAGCAGTGTTCAGGCTCTGCCGATCCGTTTCATTCGGTCCCCGCAGTTCGCGTGTGGTTTTTTCGAAGATAGCCTCGTACCAGGCAATATCGGAGGCGACCTCGTCCAGATATGCGCGGGAGATCAGCTTGTTGATGAACCTAAGCCTTGATAGCTGTTGCATTTTCTTCAATTGCGATCGCTTGGCATCCAGAATCAATCTTGTCTTGTTTAGTTTGCGGACAAGATCCTGTGGCTCACATCGCTGAGCCTGAACCAAGGTGCCGACTTCTGCTCGTAATTTGACATGAGATCGCGTTGAGCCGGTTTCAGACACACGACTGGTGCCGAATCTCGGCTCAGCGAGGTCAGGCAATTCTTTTCGGTTGGAATCGAGAGTTGAAAAGCTATCGGTTGGAGGCTGCATAGCGTGCAATCTCTGATCTAACGTTGGTTGCATAAGAACCAGCCTTCGTGCTTCCTGTGAGTTCATCCGTACCAGACTCCTCCCGGAAGAGCTGAACAGGCAATGACACTTTCGTGGAAGTTTATAGGCGCAATTGAAGAGGGTTGTCAATGGCAAACCAATTTATATCCTCCAGTCAGAATGCGGCTTGATCTCGGTGGAGTTTACCCATTGCGAGTGATCACTTTCCGGCATATATCCCTGCAGATGAACATGGGGAGGACGAGCGATAGGAGCGTCTTTTTATCCGCAAAGGAGAAAGTGCAGTCTTCGCTTAGGCAATACAGGCAGTCGAGTTGGCGCCGCAGTCTGTGCACACTCGGCTGCCGCGGGATATATTATTGCTATTCCTCCATGAAGATTTCTCTCACGTTTCCTCTCTTTGCACTGATGTTTCTGCCTTTAGCCAGCCGTGCACTGGACAAGCCACCGATCACGCTTGATGAGTTTATGAACGCCACCGAGATTCGCGATGCACGTATCTCGCCCGATGGCTCAGCCGCAGTAATCGCGACCACCGCTCCGGATTGGCAGCAGAACCGCTTCAAAGAGGAGTTATGGCTCTGGACGCGGCACAGCGGCTCTGTGACCTCGCTGACGCACTCCGGGCATGATTCTTCGCCGGAGTGGTCTCCTGATGGGCGTTACATCGCGTTTCTCTCCGATCGGCCGGTAGCCGGCGCTGAAAGCGCTGATGACGCGAAGGATAAGGACGAACCGAGTCGCGTCTGGCTGATTCCTGTCAACGGTGGTGAGGCCTTTCCGCTCTATCGCGAGAGGCTGGATGTCCACACGTTTGCCTGGTCGCCGGACAGCTTCAGCATCGACTTTTCCGCTACCGAACCGCTGGCGAAGAATCTGGAAGAGGCACGCAAGGCGGAGTGGAAGGACGTGATCCGCTGGCGCGAGCAGGAGCGTGGAGATGTTCTGCTGGCGCTGCCTGTCGATTCGGTGATCCGCGAAAGGGCGAAGATTCCTGAGCCACACCAGGAGACGAAGGCGCCTGAGGATCGGCCTAACTATCCGGCTGGAGCGCGGGTTATCACGCACAGCGTTCTCAGTATCGACTCAATCGTGCTGTCACCTTCAGGAGAGCAGATCGCTTTTGAGACGGGACCTATCTCGCACCGGTTGGAAAATCCTGCCAACTCGGAGCTGTTTCTCGTTTCAGCCAGTGGAGGCGACGCGCGGCAGGTGACCCACAACCAAGGGCTGGAGAGTCACCTGGCGTGGGCTCCGTCGGGCAAGAGCATCCTTTTTCTGGTGAGCGCGGGTGGCGGCTCCATCGAGGGACCTTACCAGGATGTACAGGGGCGCATCTATTCGCTTGATGTTGAGTCGGGCAAGACCACTCGGATGGGCGGAGATTTTCAGGGGTCGTGGGAGGAGCTCGTCGTTTCGTCAGACGGGAAGGTCCTTGCGGCTGGACTCACCGGTATGGATCAGCACCTCTACCGCATCGACGGTTCTAAGTTCGAGAAGATTGCGACTCTGCCTGGCAGCTATGCTCATCTCCAAGCGGCCCGGCGGGACACGGCAGTATTGTTCACGCACTCGACCATCACTGAACCTGCGCAGGTCTATGTCGCCACTTCGCTCTCTGAACTCAATGCTGCTAAGCCGCTGAGCGCTCTGAATCCTGTGTTTGGCGAACGGGCGCAAGTAACGTGGCAGCCCTACCGGTGGAAGTCTACTGATGGGACTGCCGTGGAGGGCGTGCTGATCTACCCTCCGGGTAAGATGGGTACCCATAATCTGCGCATGCTTACGCTTATCCACGGTGGACCAGCAGATGCGGATGGTGATCGCTTCGGCGCCGACTGGTACGACTGGGCGACACTGGCCGCGACGAATGGATGGCTGGTCTTCCGTCCAAACTATCGCGGATCGACTGGGTACGGTGATGCCTTCATGTTGGGCATCATGCCGCATCTGGTATCGGCTCCGGGGAACGACATTCTTTCCGGCGTGGATGCGCTGGTTAAGGATGGCATTGCCGACCCGGATCATCTGACCATTGGCGGTTACAGCTATGGCGGCTACATGACCAACTGGCTGATTACGCAGACAACGCGATTCAAGGCTGCGGTCACAGGTGCGGGAGCCGTTGAGCACGCCGCGAACTGGGGTAATGACGACCTTACCTGGGACGATGCGTGGTATCTCTCTGGAGCACCCTGGGAGAAGCCGGATCTATATCAAAGTGAGGCGGCTCTCTTTCAATTGAACAAGGTTACGACTCCCACGCATATCGTGGGCGGCAATGCTGACGATCGTGTCAGCTACTTTGAGCAGGTGCTGCTGGAACGTGCTCTCGAGAGGCTGAATGTACCGCATGAGCTGCTGGTATTTCCGGGAGAAAATCATCCGCTGGACAAGAATCCCTGGCATGGCTACGTGAAGGTGCGTGAAGAGCTGAAGTGGCTCGCGAAGTATGGCGAGAAGTAGAGGCTCGCTTCAGGACCATGCCACGAATATCCGTGCCGGCATGAGTTATCGGGTCTTCCAGTCTGCTCAGCGTTTCTGCTTACCGTGAGCGCGATACCCCTCCCCCCCGGGGGGGGGTAGGGGTATTTAAGTTGTTTGCAATGAGCGGTTTGCGATTTTTGTTGTCTGTAAAATATTCCATCTAAAAGGGTTATACCCAAATATTTCATTCCAGATGAGTTACGGGTAGATTGTGCCTGCAAAACGAAAAAGCCCCGGCGGTTGCCAGGGTTTGTCTGTTTTTTGCTCTGTATCCAGTATAGCGGTTGAGATGAAACTCATACGCCAGTGGACTTCGCTTGATTGGTGCGGGGTTTGGTGAGTTTGGGGGTTGACAGGTTTTCAGCAGCGGCACCCAAGACGTAGCACCGACTAGGAACAAACAACAGCAAGAGCAAAATACAGGGGTCTCTCCACTGCGCTGCTCACAAATGCGTGAGCAGCTTCGGTCGAGATGACGTTTGATATTGGTTTAAGGGAGGAAGCAAGACTAGAGGTGCTTCCCACCCATCGCAAAAGGCGCGATGAGTGGGAGACCGGCCAGATGAGTTTGCTGGTTATTCCGCGGTTGCTGGCTTGGTTGCTGTCTCTTTTGCGGGCTCTTCGTTTGTGGGTTGATTGAGGTGGTCGTAGTTAAGGATTGCGTTGAATACCAAGTCGTAGCTGCCGATGGTCTCTCCGCGATAGACAGGGTTATTGGCGAAGAGAAGAACGTTCCCGGAGCCGAGGTGTGCGTTGACTACAATCGCGTGCTCGGCGATCGCGGTGGGTTTGTCCAGGAGCCCGGAGAGGAGAAGGGTCTTGTCGTCGTTGAAGCGGAGAATGACCTGTGGCCGATACTGCACAGGGATGGCCAGCTGATTGTTCCTCAACTGATCTTCATTGAGCGGCTTCGGTTCCCAGGGTTGCTGCTTTGGAAGCTTCTCCGGTTCGATATTGACGCGACCTTGTGGGGTATCGGATTCGTCGGGACCGCCGCGACCGGTGGGACGGTGCGCGTAGGGATCCATGAGGGTACGCCCACCTTCGCGCGCTACGGTGTTGCTGATGTTGAAGGCCATGCCATTGGCGCTCATGACAGGTAGGGTGGGCCCGTAGCCGTTGGCGATGGGGCTGGAGCGGGTGACAAAGGTGCTGGCCAGTATGCTGCCTACAACACGGGTGTCTCCGTGAGGAGCGACCGATACTCCCGGGGCGAGGCCAACCTCTGTTGCGAACTGCGCGGTGTCTTCGCAGGTGATGAGCAGCCCGCCCTTTTCGACGAAGGAGCTAAGGTGCGCGACTCCGTCGTAGCCAAGGCCGGGGCGTGTGTCTGCTGTCTGGTCAAGGAGGCCGAGATTGGGGGTCAGGTCGGTCTTCTGCCAGGGCAGCGCATTGCCCCACATGGGCATGCCGTTGATGATCTCCGAGGTAGAGGCGCGGCCTACGGGAGCGAAGACGATGACGTCGTATTTGCTGCGCAGATCAGCCTCGGAGGCGACGGTCTGGGTGTTGATGTAGCTGTAGGGGATGCCGGTCTTGTCGAAGGCGAGTCTCCACCAGCCTTCGGTCTGCGTGCTGAGCCAGGTGTGCATGAAGGCAATGCGGGGCGCGGTGACACCGTGCGTTGCAACGGAGGGCGCGGTGCTGAGCCGGACGGCATCGAGTGCGAGCTTGTGGGCTGCAGCGGCGAAGGCCTGATCGTCGGCTTGTGTGACCAGGAGTGAGCCGGGAGCAAAGTGAGTTCCTTCGGCATCGAAGGGCTTCTCGGTGACTTCGACGTGTGCGCCTTTGAGTTGATAGAGAAGAGCGAGAGTTGAGGTCTGGCCCGTGTTTGCGATGGCGTAGATGGAGCCGGTGCCGCTTACCTTCCCTGCGGCTGACTCAAGGTCGGATACGGGGGTCATCTTCGCATGCAGGATAGCGCCGTCGGTGATGCGCGTCGCTTTGACGTTGAAGAGTTGGCTGAAGGACCAGCCGGTGTCGTCGTACGGGTGTTTTTGCGAGTCGTCGGGTGCCCAATATTGCTTATCCATCAGAGCGTCGGCGATGCGCGAGAAGGGTTGATCGAGACGGATGACGTAGCTGCCTGTAGGAAAGGTCTCGGTCGTAGGAGGTGCGCCGCGCTTGACTGGCGGGATGGAGCTGGTGGCGGGCTCGGAGAGCTGTTGAATTTCGACGTGCTGCAGCTTGAGGACATTGAGCATCTGTAGCTGGCGGTTGAGCTCTGCGGGGTTTGCAGGCAAGACGTAGGCCGCTGGCCCTTCGAGAGCAGGCTTCTGCACCGAGCGCTTGCTCTTGATGTAGTAGTTCTCGAGGAAGTGGTGGGTGTTGTGCGAGAAGTAGGAGAGGGTAGTGAGGAGTGCACTCTGCTCGTAGTTATTATTGTTGCGCTGTGACCAGAGGACTGTGGGTGGAGGTGGATTCTGGCGGTACCAGGTACGGGAGTACTCTTCTGGCTGAAGGATGCGCTTTTCGGTATCTGCGCCACCGTTTCCGAAGGTTTCGTAGAGGCGGCTGATGCCGTTGTGCAGGCCGGCGAGGAACATTAAGTATCCGGGGCTCCAGGTGTCGAAGTCACCGTGGGTGAAGACTCCGGGCATGCCGAGGGTCTGCATCTGGGCGACGTTATTCCAACCAAGCTCGGCCCATTCGTCGGCGAGGGTGGGGTCGATCCAGGCGTTGTAGGGGCCATCGCCGACGGTGTTGTCGTAGAGGAACGGCACGGACTCGTGCAGATCGTGCAGGACCTGCGCGTGCCATCCGAGATAGGTGGTCAGCACATTGTTGGTGAGGTTGAGGGTCATGCCCATGGCATCGCGATTGTTATCGTGCGCGACGTAGTGGCCCCAGTAGGTGAGGCGCGGCCAGTTCTCGCCAGGATGTGCTTTGTGCCACTTGTAGAGGTCGACCATGCGGTCGCGGCCATCGACTTCGACGACTGGTGTGATGAGAACGATCATGTGCGAACGGATGTATTTGATGTAGGGAGAGTCGTCGACGGCGAGGCGATAGGCCAGCTCCATTAATGCAGTGGGGGCGCCGGTCTCGGTGGAGTGAATGGTGCCGGTGATGTAGTAGACGGGGTAGGACTGATCGATGAGGGGCTGCGCCTGCTTGTCGTCAAGGCCGATGGTGCGAGGGTCTGCGAGTTTTGCGAGGCGCCCGTCGTTTGCCTTCTGGGTCTTGAGCAGGGACTCGTCGGCGATGGCGACGGCGATCATCTCGCGGCCCTCTTCCGAGTGGCCGATGGACATGACCTTCACTCGCGGCGAGGATTTTTCGAGGAGACGAAAGTACTTGTACACGTCCTCCGCATAGGGGAGGATGTCGGGCGCGCCGGAGACGTCGCCGAGGACCTTGGCGGGCGTGGGGACGGTTGCGGAGGCGGGAAGGTAATCGACGAGAGGGGAGGAGAATCTGGGCTCGGTGGTGTATTTTTTGATGTGGTCGGTGTAGGTCTGGTCGATGGCCTGCTTCGGGTCTCTGGCGAAGTTTTCGTTGAGAGCGGTCTGGGCAACGGCACTGCACGCAACGAGCAGAAATGCAGTATGTATCGAGGCAGAGCGGAGATTAAGCAGTTTCATAGAGCCTTTCAGCGTGTGTGGCTGGTGGAATAAAATACGGTAGACGAAGTTCGCGAAAGTTGGATTGCGCCGCACACTTTCTTCTTGAGATGTGCGGAGGACGCTATGGTTTGTTGGGCTCGACTTTTCCAGCGAACGCGTCCGCTATGAAGTGGATCATGTGGTCGCGCGCGATGACTCCATGCCAAGGCTCGGTGCTGGGCATGCCGGCGAAGTTTCCTCCGAGCGCGCCGTGGTCCTCGCGTGGGAAGAGCAACATCTGGACGGGGACACCTTCTTGTCTGAGGGCGCGGTACATCTCTTTGGATTGGCCATCGGGATCGGTGGTGTCGGTTTGGCCCTGGAGTAGAAGGAATGGCGTCTTGGCGTGTTCGGCATAGGCGAGCGGGCTTTGGCGCCAGGCGCTCTCGAAGTGCCGCCATGGCTCTCCGGTAAACCAACGGTCGCCAAAGGAGTCGGACTCGGTTCCGTATTCGCTGAACTGGTCGATGACCGGTGCGCCACTGACGATGGCTTTGAAGCGTGTGGTTTTGCCTTCAACAAAGCCGGCCATCTCGCCGCCGTAGCTGTAGCCGATCAGCGCCATGCGGTCGCCATCGATTGGCTGGGTGTGGAGCACTTCGTCGACGCCGGCCATGATGTCGAGGTAGTCTCCGTTGCCCATGTCATCTTTGTTGGACGATTCGAAGGGCACACCGTACCCGGTGCTTCCACGAGGGTTCGTGACGAGGACTGCCCACCCCTGACCCACCAGAAGATTGGTGAGTGGAGAGTAGGTATCGACGAATTGGCCGGTGGGACCGCCGTGGACGTTGACGACTAGTGGCACGTGGCCTGCGGAGGATTGCGGCGGAAGATAGAGGAGGCCTTCGATGGTGAAGCCTGCGCGCTTCCAGGTGACAGGCTTGGATTGGACGGATAGCCAATCTGCCGGAGTCGATACTGGCTGCGTTAGGCGCTTGCCGGGTTGGCCGAGTGCGGTCGTCATATAGACCGCAGGGGCAGAGGTGCTGGAGCTGCCCATGTAGACCCACGCCTTCGCTCTCTGTTGCTGGCGAAAGGTGGCGATGACGGGAAGGCCGAAGTCCAGGAGCTTCGTTTCGCCGCTGGCGAGGTTGATTTGTGCCACGGTACGGTTCATGCCACGGGTTAGGCTGATCAGTGCGGTGCGGTCGTCGTCGTCGACGATCAGGGTGTCAGCCAGTACCGTGCTGTCCCTCCATCCCACCGTCAGGTTGTGCAGTTTGGCGCTGGCGATGTCGAAGGTGAAGAGATCGGAGCAGCCCTCGGGGGCGTCTTTCTCGCACTGTGCAAACAATGCAAGAGAGTCGCTGTGGTGCATCCACGCGGCACGGTGCGTCGACTCTGGAAGTCCGGCGATGCGTTTCTGCTCGGAGGGCTTTTGCGCCGACACGATCCAGCCGACAGTGCTGGGGCCGAGGTCGCGGAGGCGTGTGTGTGTCAGGACCAGGAGGCGATCCGACTGCTCCGCCCAGGAGACGGCGTCGATGTCGGTCAGAGTTGGGACCTCTGTGGACTTCCATGTCTTGCTGTCCAGCAGGTAGAGGTGATGCTTCAGCTCCTCATGCTCGACCCAGACTGCATCCTTCTTGTCCTTGTGATCCTTGGTGAGGGTGGCGGGTTCGGGGTCGGATGCGATCACGGCCACTGTGTTTCCGTCTGGCGAGATGGAGTAAGAGGCGACGTCGACGGCGGCGGCGGCTTCGCCCGTTGCGGGAACACGCTCCAGCTTGACGGCAACCGCTTCGCCACCGTCGAGGGGAAGACGATAGAGACTCGACTTCCCATCGCGGCGAGAGAGAAAGAGGATTGTGCTGCCGTCGGGAAGGTACTCTGGCGTTCTCTCGCCCGTGGATTCACCTTGACTGAAGGTGAGCTGGCGATAGGGTGCGCTGTCGGTGCTCAACAACCAGAGATGACTTTTGCCGCCGTCTGCCGTGCTGTCCTGCACCATTGCGACGACGTGTTTGAGGTCGGGTGAGAGTTGAGGATTCGAGATGCTGCGCAGCTGGCGAAGGTCGTCGTTGGAGGGGAAGTGCTGTTGTGCCGCGAGAGGTGCTGTAAACGCAGCCAACAGAATAAAGGCCGCACCGAGATTGCCTTTCATTTCGATCTCCTTGTTGCTGTGACGAGGAACGAAGTATTCCTGATGTAAGAAACGCCTGGTCCTCTTGGATTGGAAGAGCAGGCTGTGTAGAAGACTGAAGCTTAGGGTTGAGCTGGTGAACTCCCATGTTTGTGGCCTGCAGTGGGCTCCGGCTGAGCTTTAGCCGCGGACTCCGCTACAGTTGTTGCCTCCGCTGCAGATGGTGAATCGGACGGCATGGGCGGGTTGTCGTAGAGATACAGGGCGTTGAACAGATAGCGGTAGGTTCCATGCGCCTGTCCACGCTGTTGCGGCTTGAAGCCGTAGAGCAGGATGCGTCCGCGGCCGTAGGCCAACTCCAGCGCGGCGTCTTTGTCATGCAGCACATCGGAGTGAAGAATCATTCCACTTTCGAGTGGGTCAGTCTCTTTGGCGTACTTCGCCAGCACAGCGCCTTTGAAGCCGGGCAGTGTTTCGAAGGCTGGTCCTCTTTCAAACATGACTACAGGGGACGCTGGGACGCCGTAGTTGATGGGCATCTCGGGATGCTGCATCTCGACGCGCAGCAACGAGCCGGCACAGTAGAACTTGTCGTTACCGAGATCCTCAAGAACGTTGAGGACGGGGAGAGACATCAGCGGAATGAGACTCGCCGCTGTCTGGTTGAATGCGACCAGCGTGCCACCTGCGCGCACGAACTCACGCAGGTTGTTCAGCCCATCCTGCTCGATACCGCCGGCGTATTGGCCTGGAACAGACCCTATGCGGAAGCCGTGCATGAGTTGGTTATTGCTCATGTCTGGAAGGACGATGACGTCATACCGGCTGCGGAGCCCGCTGGATCGAATGTCTGCGTTGTAAAGACTCTTGGGCTCGTAGTTGTAGTTTTCGAGAATCCACCGGGTCCAGCCTTCGTCGATCGACGGGTTCCACGGACGGTAGAGGCCGACCTTCGCTTTTTTGATCGGGATCACGTGCGCTGGGACCGACGGCATCGACACCGCATTGATCGAAAACTTAGTCACGAGACCAGAGACTGCCGAGCGGTTCAGACCGCTGACGATAAATGCACCCTTCTCCATTCCTTCCGAGGTCTTGACTGGATCCGACGCCATGACGACGCTTCCGCCCTGAGAGAGTGCAGCATTGACCAATTGAAACGAGGCGTTTGGCTTGTGGCTCACGGCAAAGACGGAGCCTTCGCCGGTCACCTGGGTGTCCGGCAGCTTGACCTGATCGATTTTGGTCATCAGAGTTCGCTGGTCCTGCGGGAGTGGGTCTGAGACGGCATCCACGGAGACGCCCATCTGCAGAGGCAGCGTCCATCCGGTGATGTCGTAGGGCAGATGTGCTCCCGCCGCCGTGGCTCCTGTAGCAGCGGCTGGATAGACCTGACGCTCCAAGAGTTCCTTGGCCATGGGAGAGAAGGGTTGGTCCATCGGGATGACCCACGAACCGACCGGGTACTCGATGCCGTTCGCATGAAAGCCTGACTTCGATTGGTAGACATCGAGGCCGTTGTCGATCATCTTTTGCGCGAGCAGACCTGCCTCCGGCGTATCTGACTGGCGGTCGCTGATGACGTAGGCGAAGGGCGGTTCGGTGCGGTGAATATTGTCGCGCGCGGCCTGGTAGCGGTTGTAGAGGAGCGCCTCATGATTTTTTGCGGCGAGATCGAGCACCGACATCGAACCACCTACCATGTAGTCGACGGCATCGTGCAGACGCCACCATCCGCCCTCCCAGGGTGTGGTGTACATGGTCAGTGCGCGGAGGTCCTGGTACTCCTTGGGGAACTCGTCCACAGTGTAGAAGCGCGGCGTTGCATAGCGATAGAGCGCGGTCTCGGTGAAGAAGGAGATCTCATTACGGAAGACCCCGGCCCAGTCGGTAAAGCCCGCGTACCAGTTATCAAATTGCGTTTCGGAGATTGCTCCTGGCATGTTGTGCTGGTCGAGATACGCCGCCATGTTGGTGCCGATGACGTTCAACCAGCTGCGGACATAGGGGCTTACATTGCTGGAGATTGGATCGGCAAAGGGTGGAATCCAAATGCGCGCGGGGAAGGGAGCCGTCTGGTGCTGGCAGTAGAAGATGGCTGGACTATAGTCCAGCTCCGCCTTCACAACGACCTGCTCTTCCTTCATGTTCAGCATGAAGCCGTCGCGGTTGTTGTCGTGGCCGACGTAGTCCTGATAGAGCCAGGGAAGGGGAGCGACCTCATACTTCGTGCCAAGATTCTGGCGGTACCAGGAGACGACCATGTCCTGGCCGTCGGGGTTCAGCGTAGGCCAAAGCACAAGGATGACGTTGTCGAGGATGGCGTCGATCTCAGGATCATTTTTTGCGGAGAGAAGCTTGTAGGCAAGTGCGATGGAGTGTTGTCCACCGGCGACCTCAGAGGAGTGCAGCCCCCCATCGATGTGGACGATCACCTTCGAGTCGCGAGCGAGCTGGTGCGCCTGTTCGTCGTTGAGGTCGGTCGCGACCGCCAGGCGACGTGCTGCTTTCTTGTACTCATCCAACCGCGCCAGGTTTTGTGGTGAAGAGATTACGCCTACTTCAATGTCCCGGCCCTGGGAGCTCTTGCCCACGGTAAACATCTTCATGCGATCGGAGTTCGCAGCCATGGCGTGGAAGTACTTGACCGCGTCCTCGTAGTTGGCAAGGTAGAAGTCGTCACCCGGGGTGTGTCCAAGCACGGATGCCGGAGTGGGCAACTGCGCCCGCAGATGTCCTGCTACAAAGAGAAGACAAAAACAGCTACACCACGACCACACGTGCTTCGAGAAGCTCATCAAATTCCTTTCAATACATTCGGAAACGGGGGCGGGGCTTTGCAAGGGAGACGGTTGAAACTCGTTAGAGTCTCACGCAAAGTTGCTGGAGCTTCAAAAAAATTCGAAAAGAGGGTACAGCAGGGATAGCTCTGGATCTGCCGTAGATGTGACGGTATGAGGAAGGTTCGGGGTCGATGGTTATCGGCTTTTGAGTGATTGCTGTAACTGTAATGAAGACTGCGTGAATTGAAAATAGCGAATCTCCGGTTTTATGTGGGTTAGACACATGAATCCCCTGTAGCGAAGGGGGCTAACCGCAGAATAAATCCAGCGCGTAAATTAGAAGCCTACAAACCACTTTCAGGCATGCGCCGAAGTGGCCAATGATGGCGCAGAAAAATATGCGAGGCAGCTATTTCAGGCGGCATCATGATGACGGTTGCAGCGCGACGCTATCGCGCAGTAATGAAGAGCGTTATGCGGTTAAAAAGTCTGTCATCAACTTTTGAAAGGCACTGCCAAATCGGCGTTGAGCGACAACGTGTTCGCTACGGGGGAGTTGTGGAGCAGGAGTTGGGCTTTCAATTTTTCTTCTTGCAATCGTTAAAAATTCTGCTATACAAAAAGACACTCGACTCGAAATCATCCGCTAAAAAAACACCATGCGACTCATTCTGTCGCTCATTCACTCGGTGTATTCAGTTCGCATATCTGATACTCAGTACCAAAACTGATTCGGAAGCGCGCATAGACCTACCGGTTTAAATTGAAGGTTTTCAGGAGGAAGTTGTGACGAAACGTCTTTTGGGTATCGCCCTATTCTTGCTGTTTTCCATGATTTCAGCAACCACGTTCGCTCAAAACGCTACAACCTCTTTGCGAGGAACCGTGACGGATCCGAGCGGGGCTGTTGTGCCCGGCGCTACGGTGACGTTGCGCGACAGCGCGAGCGGGCAAACGCTTACCGCGACTTCGAAGGGAAGCGGCGAGTATCAACTGTCTGCGATTCCCCCTGCGAAATACACTATCGAAGTCACTGCTACCGGGTTTGGCGATCAGTCCAAGCTGGCTGAGTTACTAGTGAACCAACCAGCCACAATCAACTTCAAATTGAGTATGCAGTCGAATGCTGAGATTGTGGATGTTACGGCGGCAGCACAGACTTTGAATACGACGGACGCGTCTCTGGGAAACTCCACTAACAACGCCACTATCCAGGCTCTTCCTAGCGAAACCCGCAACGTTCCTGACCTTCTTTCACTGCAGCCTGGCGTCCTCTACCTGCCTAACACGGCAGCTAATCCTCAGTTGCAGGACAGCCGCAGTGGCGCAGTCAACGGCGGCCGTTCTGACCAAGGCAACATTACGCTAGACGGTATCGACGACAACGACCAAGTGAACGGCTTTGCCTTCACAGGTGTCCTCCGCATGACACAAGACTCCGTCGAAGAGTTTCGCGTGACAACGGGCATCGCCAACGCTGACGCGGGTCGGTCTTCCGGCGCACAGGTCAGCCTCGTGACCAAATCTGGTACTAACAAGTTCCATGGCGCCGCTTATGAGTACAACCGCCCCACGATTACCGTTGCCAACGACTTCTTCAACAAGTTGGCCCAAGCCAGCACCGGTCAGGCCAACCGCCCCGGCAAGCTCATCCGCAACATCTTTGGTGGCGACGTCGGCGGACCCATCTTCAAGGATAAACTCTTCTTCTTCGCCAACTACGAAGGTACCCGTCGCGCTGAGAGCGCCCAGGTTACCCGTACAGTGCCCACCGCAGCCTATCAGCAAGGAATACTCCAGTACACCGGCGACTCCGCCTCCGGGGCGACGGAGACTAACGCCATCACACCAACTCAATTAGCGATCCTCGATGCCGGGTGTCAGGTGTGCAACACCGCGGCGTATGCGCCTGGGCCCGGTGCTAATCCAAATTCGCTTGCCTTCTTTAATTCTGAGCCAGCCGCCAATGGCTTCAGTGAAGGCGACGGCCTCAACTCCGGCTCCTTTACCTTTCCATCTCCCAACCCCAATTCGTTGAACACCACCATCGTCAAACTGGACTACTATCCCTCCTCCAAGCAGCGGATCTTCGCCCGCGGCAATTTTCAGAAGGACACGACCGGCAACGTAGAGCAGTTTCCTGGCCAGGGACCCTCCTCCGTAGTCGTCGATAACACCAAAGGCATGAGCTTCGGCGACACATGGACGATCTCCCCTTCTATGGTTAACGATGTCCGCTACGGGTACATCCGGCAGGGCTCAGGCAGTAGCGGCGTCGGCTCCGGCGATTACGTCGACTTCCGCTTCCTCGATACCCCAACCGCGGAGACTCGCAACACTATCTCCAGCGTCCCCGTCAACAACATCGTCGACAACTTCACCTGGAGCAAAGGCAAGCATGCGATTCAGGTCGGCGGCAATTGGCGGCTGGTCCATCAGAACCGAAACTCCGACTCCAACTCATTCAACAACGCATCCACGAATCCATACTGGCTTGGCGGCAATGCTCCCGATCCCTCTGCTCTCCCCTTCGGACTCGATCCTGTCGATGGCGGATTTGGCAACTCCTATCTCATCGCTTACGCCAACCTGGTTGGCACCGTCCCGGCGCTCACAGAGGTCTATAACTATCGTGTCAATAATGCTAGTTCGGGTACTTTGCTCAATGACGGCGCATCCCTCGACCGTCACTTCAAGGCCAACGAATTCGAATACTACATTCAAGACTCCTGGCGGCCCACGCCCAACCTCACTCTCACCTTCGGCATCCGCCACACTATCCTGCAGACTCCATGGGAGACCAAGGGCCAGCAGGTTGCGCCGACGATTGACACTCATGCCTGGTTTACCCAGCGTGAGACCGCCGCACTTCAGGGACAGATTTACGAGCCCGATCTTCAGTTTGCGCCTAGCGGGCCTTCCTACGGACGTCCCGGCTTCTGGCCTAAGTCGAAGGATAACGTCGCACCGCGATTTGCTGTCGCTTACTCGCCGGACAACAAGACGTCCATTCGTGCTGGTGCTGGTATCTACTACGACCACTATGGTCAGTCTCTGATCAGCATCTTCGATCAGAACGGAGCTTTTGGGCTTTCATCGGCCATCACAAATCCGGCAGGTCTGACAAGTACAGAGACCGCTGCTCGCTTCACAGGCCGTCACAACCTCCCGGCAGGTACCAGTCCCGCTCCGCCGACTACTCAGATCTATCCCTATGCTCCTCCAGCCGGAGCCACACAAGGCTTCGCCATCACCTGGGGTCTCGATAGCAAACTCAAGACTCCCTACTCTGAGTCCTTCGATGCCTCCGTCCAGCGCGAACTCAAGGGAGGCTGGACCGTTGAAACCGCTTATATCGGTCGCCTCGGTCGACACCTGCTACAGAGTCAAGACCTCGCCGAGCCAGTTGATTTCAACGATCCACAGGGTGGCGGCGACTACTACACTGCAGGCTCTCAGCTCTCTGCACTCGTCGACCAGAATGGGGGAAATAATCTGGCAACGGTACCTAAGATTCCATACTTTGAACATGTCTTCCCGTATATGGCGGGCGTTGATTTTCCTGGAGAGAGCGCGACACAGGCCATTTACACCAACGAATGGGCTCCTTTCCGTTCCAACCTAGGAGCGACGACTGCTCTAGCAGACATTGACTTTTATTGCGCCTACGGATGTCCTGCGGGCCACCAGTCGCGGTTCTGGCAGGATCAGTTTTCTTCGCTTTACGCTCTCACTACCATCGGCATGAGCTACTATAACGCCGGTCAACTCACACTGCGTCACCCTATGAGCCATGGTCTCCAGACCGATATCAGCTATACCTACTCGCGCTCCATCGATTTCGGTTCCGATACAGAGCGCAGTACGGAGTTCTCGAACGGAGTATCGACCGGCGCCAGCGCCATCATCAACACCTGGAAGCCTAATCTCAACCGCGGCGTCTCTGACTTCGACACCACGCACCTCCTCACCATTGATTGGGTCTATCAGCTTCCCTTCGGTAGCGGAGCATCCTTTCTGGCTAACTCCAATCACTTCGTTAACGCCTTCATCGGTGGCTGGCAACTCTCCGGAATCTTCCGCACCACCAGCGGTCTGCCTTTCTCGGTCCAAGAGCCCGGGTGGACCACCGATTGGCAGCAGGAAGGCTATGGCGTCGTCACCGGCAACGTCAAAATTCACCGTCACTTCGACCAGAACGGCGAACCGCAGTTCTTCGCAGGCACTAGCAACAACGCGATCAATAGCGGCGTCAACAATGGCACCCCGATCCGGCTGCCCTACCCGGGCGAGACCGGCCAGCGCAATAACTTCCGCGGCGACGGCCTCCTCGGGCTCGATTCTGGTCTTAACAAGAGCTGGGGCCTGGGAGAATACGGGAAGCTTAAGTTCGCCTGGGAGGTCTATAACGTCACCAACACCATGCGCTTCGACGTTGGAGGGGGTAACTTAAACGGTCAGCTCACCTCGGGTAGCACCCTGGGCGTCTCAAGTGCTCTTCTAAACCCGCCACGTCGTATGCAGTTCTCTTTGCGTTACGACTTCTAACTAACTAAGGAGCGCAAGCCAGGGCATCTCGCCTGGCTTGCGCTCTTTTCTTTTAACTAAAGAAGTAATCGCAACGATACGTTCTCACGATTGAAGCCGCTGAATGCTTCCGTGGAACAGTGCTGTCAGCTCCGACGGCGTTGCTGTTTCGTCGAATGAGATTGCTTCTCCGATGCGCACTTCAAGCTGCGCGGAACGGAACCAACGTGTCTTCTCCGTTTGGAGTCTGCCCAATCCGATCAGCGCCACCGGTAGCACGGGCACGTGCGATTCTTTTGCCAGTAAGCCAATTCCGGACCGGAATGATTGCAGTTTTCCGTCGCGGCTACGAGTTCCTTCGGGAAAGATCGTCACAGAGTAACCGCGATCCATCGCCCTGCCTGCATGAGTGAAGCTCTTGCGGAATCCGCGTAGGCGGGGAAGCGGATAGACGTTGAGCAATGCCGTCAGCAGCCAGTATGCCGTGGGCGCTAGAAGATTGCGTACTGGATCTTGCTGATTTTGCCCGCGACGAAGGTCGTGCAGCATTTCCCCAGACATGGCAATCGCCATGTGCCGGCGCTGCTTCCATGGCAGCGCATAGAGGATCAGCGCAGCGTCGTAGGACGTTACATGGTTCGCGATGACCAGCAGCGGGCGGCATGGCAGTTTCTCAGTTTCACGCTTTACTGTGGGAGCTGCCAGAAGCCAGACTAGCGGCCGCAGGATGATTTCGACAAAAATGATGCGAGCTGCTGAGACTGGCCAGCTCCACGGCCAATGCGGATACAGATCGCGTAGGCCGCGCGCCTTTCGATCTTCTGACTCCTCCGGAATGGATAGAGATGTTTCTTTCGTTTTCTCTGGAGATTGCTCGGAGGAAAGAACGTCAAGTGCTGCGTCGGTGTCCTGGGCACGGTATACCGCTAGAGACTGCATGCTTACGAGCGATCGTAGATCACCCAACGTTTGGATGCTGGCAATTGCATCGTCGTCCACTTCGAGTTCGAGCCGCTGCTCCAACATCGACTGCAACTGCACGCGACCAAGACTGTCCAGATGCAGATCCTCCGCCAGCCGCAGCTGGTCATCGTCACTTCGATCCAGACGCGTATTTAGTTTTTCACCGGTGATCTGTGTAATCAGATCGATGAGGACGTCGCTGCCTGGAGTGGTTGAAGCGGCGGAGTGCCGATGTTCCGAGATCGTCTTGCAGGCCCACACTCTCACGTCTTTTCGGAGGAGCTTTCCAGTAGAGGTGTAGGGGAAATGCGCCTCTGGCCATCTCAGTACGCGGCGGATTCGCTGGAACTCCGCTAGTCCGCGGTTAGCATTTCGCACTGCCGACTGCAGTTCCTGCTCCCGGCCAACAAAGAGCACTACGGCAACCGGCTCGGCACCATTTGCTGTTTCGCATGGCACGACCACGCATTCGCGCAGGCCGGTCTGCTGCATCATTGCCGCTTCCAGGTCAACGGGATGTACATTGGTCCCGGCTCCGGTGACGATGATGTCGTCTTTTCTACCAAGAAAGCGCAGCTCGCCGGACGCATCCTTCGTCGCGAGGTCACCGGTCGATAGCCACTCACTCTCGCGTGGGCGCATGGCGCCATTTTTCCATGTTGCCTGCGCCAACATGTCTCCTCGCACGAGGAGCTCGCCTTCGTCGCTGATGCGCACTTCGCGTCCAGGCAAAGCTTTACCGATTGTGCCCTGGCTGATGTGGAACGGATGATTCAACGTGACCAGCGCGGTTGTCTCTGTTAGGCCGTAGCCTTGAATCAGCGCAAATCCAAGCTGGTTCCAGAAAGCTTCGAGTTCCGCCGGCATGGACGATCCGCCGGAGATGACTGCCCAAAACTTCCATCCCAGCGCACGATGTACCTGACGAAAGTGCCACCAGCGTTTCCAGATCGAAAGCGAATGGGAATGCTCCAAGTTCTGCGCCAGTGAGCTAGACTGCCGCAACAGTTGCGTTCGCAGCATCTGCAATATGCGCGGCACCGCGACAAGTACGGAGATGCGCTCTCGCCGGATCAACTCCATTGTGCGGGATGGTTCGAGCTGATCGCCGAAGTGCAACTCGGCTGCGAGCAGAGGGGGTATCCAAAGCCCCATAAACTGGCCGAACACATGGCTTAGCGGAAGGGTGTGAAGAAATCGCAGCGGATGCGCCCATCGTTCGTACTTCCGGTACTTCGCGATCTCGTCTTCAATCGGCTGCAGGCTTGCCATTACGTTGCGGTGCGTGTGAACGATGCCTTTTGGCTCTGAGGTTGTGCCGGAGGTGAAGATGATCTGGAATGGTGTGTGCTCGTCGACGGCTGCACTGACCGCGAACAGTGGCTTTGCAGGTAGTTGTGCAGTTAGCTCCGAGAGCCGCATCTTCGGCACCCTTGTCGAGAGCGAGTCCAGCAGGATTCGGTCGCCGACGATCAGCTGCGCACTCACGTCATGGATAACGTGCTCGGCAAACTCTACCGAGCCGGTCGCATCCAACGGAACCGCGATGACACCGCGCAGCAGGCAGCCGAAGAAAACGCCGATCCACTCTGCGGAGTTCTCTCCCCACAGTACGACACGCTCACCTGCGGCGATGTCCTGACGTTCGAGTTCGGCGGAGAACCGGCCTGAAAACTGTGCCAATTCACTATACGATGTTGCGTACCGTCGATTGCCGCGATGCGCCACCACCGCGGTCTCTGCTGCGTGATGGCGGAACTCTTGTACGAGGCTGGCCAGATGAGTACGCACACCCTTTATGATGCGGCATATCGACGATGCTGGCTATCGGGCAGTAAGAACAGGAGGCAAGGCCTGAGTAGTATTTCGGTTTGTGAACTTGGGGGGACTGCTTTCCGAGCTATCTATTCGGTGCTGTAACGACAGCTACCAGTGAATCTGCGCATCCGTAGTAAAGAAACCATTGGTTGTGGAAGTACACCAGTCCTTCGGCAAAGGTTGTTCCCGCGGCGTATTGGCCGGTTTTTTCGTATGGCATCATTGGTTTCAGTGCGGGATCTTTTGTCTGTTGTACGAGACGGGTGGGATCGCTGCGATCGAAGAGCGCTTCGCCAGCGGCATACGCGTTGGCACTCAAGTCAGGATCGCCGTCGGTGACAGCGTTCTTGCCATTGTAAAGAACGACGATTCCGGCGCTGGTCAAAACTGGCGGAGGGCCAGTCTCCGGAAAGGTACTGTCGAAGTGATGGGGGCGCGGACGCAACACTTCGATGGGCACACCCTTCGCATCTTCAACCGGTGTCCAGTGAATCAGATTGGTTGAGGTGGCCAGATGGATGGTGCCTTCACCCCAGTACATCCAATATCTTCCACCAATTCGAGCGGCAATGAGGCGCTCTTTGTCGAGGTGCGTCACAATTCCCGCGGACTTGTACTTGAGCTGCGCATACTTGCCGTCTGAGGCATCTGCAAAGGCTGGCCCGTGCTTTGTCCAATGTGTGAGATCGGGCGACGTCGCTATGCCGACGGAGTATGTCTTGCGATTCCACTGGGTGTACGTAAGAACATAGGTGCCGTCTTCTGCCTCCACAATGCGCGGATCTTCTACGCCACCTGGCCATTCGCGAGACTGCTGAGCATCTTCAGAGGGATAAAATACCGGTTCGTCCTGTCTTGTGAAGTGGATGCCATCTTTACTCTCAGCCAGGCCGAGCCGTGAGGTGTGCTCTCCGATCTGCATGGTGCCCGAATCGTCTTCAGCACGGTAAAGTACATAGACTTTGCCGTTACGCACTATTGCCGCTGGGTTGAAGGTGTGGAGAATCTCCCAGTGAACGGGAGTCTTGAGCACGGGATCGAGGAACGTCGATTGTGGACTTGGCGCGATGACGGGGTTGCCACTTGCAGGGCGCGTGAAGGGGCCGATCTCCCACTTCTCTGCGCTTTGTGCGTGCAAAGCGCTGACGCAGAGCAAAGCTGCTGTCAAGCTCAGCCTTCTTCGTATCTTCATGCGTAATAAGTTACATGCCGGCAACGAGCTCTGGCTAACCTGCGAAGACATGGGCAGGACAATTCTGATTTCGGCAGCGATACGTGTGCGTCGACCAGCATCTCCTCGTGCGTCGAATATCAGCGAGGGCTACCTGGCGTTTGCTTACCCAGAGCGTAGGGAACGGTAAAGCGGCCGATCTGAATGAATGGATGAGCTGAAGGAGGCCAGATGCGAAACGATTCTACGCGATGACCGGTTTCCAGCCGATGAGCTGTGGTGGCACCACGTTGATCGCCTGTTGCCGCATCGTAAAACTTAATGAGGAGGTTATCGTCCACGCGTTGCCAGCCGAGGACGTAGTTGCCGGCTGGAAGGTAGACATCCCCAATGCTGATGGGAGATTGCACAAATAAGTAATGAGAGTATTTACCGTCCGCGGAGTAGCCGGCGGTGATAAGAACGATGCCTGCGATGATCTTGCCGTGCGTGTCGATGATGCCGGAGGCCGTGCGCATCTCGGTTTCGATGCGTTCCTTTTCAACCTGAGCACGAGCGGGCAAAGCGCTCTGCAGCTCTGCGGGGGTTGCAGAGCGCCAGGAAGAGTTAGGCTGTGCGTCGAGAACAGACGACGGAACAGAGAGCAGAAGCAGCGCAAAGAGGATTGGCCTGACAGAGAGAGATCTCATTTGAGATGTACGATTCCGCGCTGGAGCGCGACGGTTGCCGCGTGAGTTCGATCGGCGACACCTAGCTTACTGAGCAGGCTATTGATGTGCGACTTGACGGTTGCTTCGCTGATGTCAAGATCCGAAGCGATTTCCTTGTTGGCGCGGCCAGCCACGATGCGCTCAAGAACGCTTAGCTCCCGAGCGGTCAGGGCGTGGCTGCTCATTCTTTCTGCCAGTTTCTCCGCAATAGCCGGAGAGATGCGAGTCTTGCCGCTGTGAACGGCCTTGATGGTTGAGAGGAGTTCATCCACGGTCATACCTTTGAGGAGGTAGGCTTTTGCCCCCGCCTGCAGGGCACGAAAGATGTCTTCGTCTCCATCGAATGTGGTGAGGACGATAAATCTTGCTGCAGGTGCGTCTGCGCGAATTTTCAGGATGGCATCGACCCCGCCAAGTTTTGGAAGCTGCAGATCCATTAGCGTGATGTCAGGGCGCAGAGTTTGATAAAGTTCGATTGCTTGGAGGCCGTCGCTGGCTTCGCCTACGATTTCGATGTCGGGCATGATGTTGAGCAGGGCGACGAGGCCCTGCCGGACGACATGATGGTCATCGACTACCAGGATGCGAATGCGTTCAGCCATTGTTTGTTGCACCTTTTTCTATAACGATGGGAGCATCCAATTTGATGGTAGTTCCTTTTCCTTGCGAGCTTTCTATCGTGAGTTGAGCATGAATCTGATCTGCGCGCTCACGCATTCCTTGAAGACCGAAGTGACCTTTGCCGGAAAGGGAGTTGTCTGCCGCATCGAAGCCTCGGCCATCGTCAGAGATGATTAATGTCAATCGGCTTGAATGATAACGCAGATTAACGAATACTTGGGTTGCTTTGGCGTGACGGCCCACGTTGGTGAGAGATTCCTGCGCGATTCGGAGTATCTCGTCTTCGAAGGCCGGGGGGAGCGGTCGATAGGTGCCACCTATGTTGAGGTGAATGGAGAGTTGTACCGTGGTCAGCTTTTCGGCGAGGTGAGTGAGACGCGTGGTTAGAGCGTGCTGGGCAGTGATTGCGCGGAGGCCCCAGATGCTGCGACGGGCCTCTGCGAGTCCGTCGCGTACGTATTCCCGGGTCCGGTCTATCTGCTGGCTGGCGGCAGAGACTTGCGATTGGAGGAGAAGTTGGGCGGTGAGTTCGAGTTGAACGGACACGCCGACGAAGCTTTGTGCGAGGGTGTCGTGGATCTCGCGGGCTACCCGGTTACGCTCCGCAAGGACAGCCTGGAATTGTGATTGGAGACGGCGGACTCGGAGGCGGTAGAGCAAGATGGCGGCGGAGACAAGGAGAGCGATGGACAGCAGGAGAAACCAGAGCCTGCGGTAAAACGGCGGTCGTACGTAGAAGGCAATCTGGGCTCCGGTTTCGTTCCAGGTTCCATCATTGTTTGCGGCCTGCACACGGAAACGATAGTGGCGGGGAGGCAGGTTGGTGTAGTAGGCGATACGTCGTGAGCCGGCCTCCGTCCACTGCTTGTCGAAGCCCTCGAGGATATAACGATAGTGGACTTTGGCAGGATTTACATAGCTGAGGCCAACATACTGAAAGGCGAAGCTGTTGTGACCGGGAGAGATATCTTGTTCGGCTCCGGAGAGTGGAAGTTCGATATTGTCTGCCATGAATTTTTCTATGACGACGAGTGGGGCGAGGTGGTTCTCTGCGAGATGAGCAGGGTCAGTGATGGCGACACCCTTGCGCGTCGCGAACCAGAGCAGCCCTTGTTTGGTCTTCCATGCAGCGGGATGGCCCATGGAGGAGACTTCTTCGGTTGGCATGCCGTCGGAACGGCCATACGAGACGGGGTGAGGATTGCAGCCCGGGGATGAAGCACACGCGATAAGGGTGGCCGCAGAGACACGCGTGATTCCGCGGGTTGAACTTAACCAGAGATCGCCGCGATCGTCCTCAAGTATGGAGTCGATGTCCTGCGGGAGATCGTTACGGTGCAGGGATGTGAATCCACGGGCGGACCAGGTGCTGAGGCCATTACCCTTTGTTCCGATCCAGAGCGTTCCATGCGAATCTTCGGCGAGGGAGGTGATGGTGTTGCCGGAGAGGCCGTCTTTGGTGGTGTAGGTCGTTATCTTGCCGTCGTGGAGGCGTGAAAGGCCGTTGAGTGTGCCGATCCATAGATCGTGCGGAGAGTTAGGAGAGTGCGACTGGAGCAGGGTTCCGATGAGGTCGCTGTTAAGACCGTTGGCCCGCGTGAATGTGACGAACCGGTTGTTCTGCCAATGTGAAAGACCACGGCGCGTGCCGATCCAGAGAGAGCCGTCGTCGTCGGTAAGAAGAGAGCGGATGAGGTCATCGGGCAGGCCATCGGCAGAGGTGAAGGTTTCGACTTTGGGGCCTTGAAGATGGTTCAGGCCATCGGGTGTGCCGATCCAGATGCTGTCGCTGGCTCCAGGCGCCAAAGCGAGAATGATCTCGCTGAGGAGGCCGTTACGGGTGGAATAAGGCTGCGTCTGTCCGGACTGCCAGCGATCCAGGCCGTCTCCGTTGGTGCCAACCCACATGGCACCGCCGGATGTCTGCGTAATGGCCGTAATCATATGGTCGGAGAGGCCGGGTAGTGTGTGGAAGTTTTGTCGCCGCAGGATGTCCAGACCGCTGGTCTCTGTGCCGGCCCAGAGGTCACCTTCTCTGTCCTGAAAGATAGACAGAATGCTGCTGGAGCCGAGGGTTGGCTGGAGTTGCAGGTGGGCGCTGGTTTTGTCCAGCACGAAAAGGCCCTGATTAGTGCCAACCCAGAGATCTCCGCGTGAGTCTGCCAGAACGGATTGAATGCGAGTTGCAGGGATATCGCGGCCTGCCTGCAAAGTGCTCTGATGACCGTTCTGTAACAAGGTAAGTGTGCTGCTGGTTCGAAGCCAGAGGCCATGGTTGGGTAGAGCTCCGATGCCTTCGATGTCTGTTCGTGGAGGAGTGGGACTGAGAGGCTGGGCGCGGAGGTGGCCATGTTGATATTGAAAGATTCCGGAGGTGGATGCGATCCAAATCTTGCCGTCGTCTGTTGCGACCATTGCGGTGGGTATGGCGGAGGCGGGAAGCGGGAGAGGTGAAAAGTGTCCCTCGTCGAAGCTGCTGATGCCATTGCCGGTGAGGATTAGAAGAACGCCGTCGCCTGCTGTAGCGAGGGAGGTGATGCCGCCAGAGTGCAGTCCGTTCGCGGCGGAGTAACGGCGAAATGTGCCTGACGAGTATTGGAGGAGGCCATCTGCGGTTCCGATCCAGAGAGAGCCGGCGGAGTCTTGGGTGAAGCAGCAGACGTCATCGCTGGTGAAGGCGGGGGTGGTCTCGTGATTGAAGATTTTGAAGTCAATGCCGTTGAAGCGCGCTATGCCGCCTTCGGTTGCGATCCAGATGTAACCGTCTCGTGATTGGAAGATTTGATGAACGCTGTTTTGAGGGAGACCATTCTCAGTGGACCAGGATTGGTGGCCGAGGTTGCTAAAGTCCTGCGAGCGGGCGGTGGCTGAGAGCGTTGTGATTGTGCATAGCGTCCAGAAGAAGGCAGAGCGTAGGACGAGATGGAGATTGGGAAGAGGATTCATACGGACTTACTGCAATTCGGGAGTCCAAGCTGGATTCGCTTCAACTCGGATGATACGTCTTTGCGATTTGGATCGCATACCGTTATTTAAGCTTTTGTCACGCTAGTGCTGCGAGGGTCTATGGATGGGGAGGAGCCGCTTGCGGGGACTGTTTCGGCGTGGGCGCCGGATGACCTTTCCCCTCGGTCAGTTCAATCAGGCGATCGACCGTCGCAGGGGCGTCGAAGAGTTCTATCTTGCCGTTTGGCCAACGGATCTGAATATTTGTAAGGCGCGTCTCGGCACCGAGTCCGAAGTGAAGGCGGAGATCGTTTGAGGAGTTATAGCTGGATCCGCTGCGCACCTCGTCTACCCAGAGACGCCTTGCGGACTGCAGGGTCACGCGTGCTCCAATGGCATCGCGGTTGGACGATGTGCCGACAAGATGTAGACCGAGCCAGTGGTTCTGATTCTTTGCAAAGTTGACGAGGAGCATGGGCCGGTCGCTGAGATTGTTGATCACGGCTTCGAGGCGGCCATCGTTGAAGAGATCTGCAATGGCGAGGCCTCGGCTGGAGCGAGGGTCAGCAAGACCAGGGCCGGATGCCTTGCTGACATCGCGGAACTTGCCGTTGCCGAGGTTGTAGTAGAGGAAGCGGGGTTCGCGATAGAGCGAGCCTAGTTTGGCGGAATCAACTTCAGGGTAGACGTGACCGTTGACAACGAGAAGGTCTGGCCATCCATCGTTATCGACATCGGCAAACATAGCGCCCCATCCGAGGGCGTCTGCGTTGATGCCGAGGCCAGCGGGGAAGGTCATATCCGTGAAGGTGCCGTCGCCGTTGTTGTGATAGAGAGTGGAGGTATCGTCTGAGAAGTTGGTTTTGAAGATGTCCAGCTTGCCGTCGCCGTCGTAGTCGGCTGAGGTTGAGCCCATGCCAGCCTGTTCACGTCCATCTTCGTTGAAGGCTACGCCGGAGTCTGCAGCAGTGTCGGTGAAGGTGCCGTCGTGATTGTTGCGATAGAGGATAGCGGGGGTGGAGTCGCAGGCGACGTAGAGATCGGGCCATCCATCGTCGTTGTAATCGAGTGTAGTGATCGAGAAGCAGTAATGGCCGTTGGTCTGCTCGAATCCACTGCGTTTGCTGACGTCTTCGAACTTTCCTCCGCCGAGGTTGTGGTAGAGAATATTGGGCGCGCTTTCAAGGCCACGTGGGCCGCACATGACGGGTACGCCTTTCCAGGAGCATCCTCCAGCCTGACCGGGCACCGGTGTATGGGCGAGGTCGAAGTGCACGTAGTTGGCGACGGCGAGATCGAGCTTGCCGTCGCGGTCGTAGTCGACGAAGGCACACCCAGTACCCCACTCTTTTCCTGTGCCGGCGACACCTGTCTGCTCGGCCACCTCTTTAAAGGTGCCATCGCCCTGATTGTGGAAGAGGCGGTTTTTGCCGTAGCTGGTGAGGTATATGTCATCGAATCCATCGTTGTCATAGTCGCCGACGCAGGCGCCCTGTCCCCATCCGGTAGAGACGAGGCCTGCCTTTACGGTGACGTCGGTGAAGGTGCCATCGTGGTTGTTATGGAAGAGATGGTTGGTTGGTTTGTCCTGCTTGTCGCCGGTGTTTGTGTCGGGTAGGTTGGTGCCGTTGACGAGGAAGATGTCGGGCCAGCCGTCGCGGTCGTAATCGAGAATGGCGACGCCGGAGCCGGTGGCTTCGATGATGTAACGCTTTGACTCGACACCGCCGTTGACGTCGCGAACGGTGATGCCGGCCCTGGATGCGACATCGACGAACCACGCAGGAGGAGTGTGATCGGTTGTGGATGGGTAGGGCTGTTGCGCGAAGGACATTGTCGAAGAGAGGATGACCGCGCCTGCGAAAACGGGGAGTTGTAGCTTCATGGTTTAGATGCCGGTGCGTTCGGCACATTGGGGGCTTGAGACGCCGATGCTGCTGCGGCGCCCATGGCCACAGCCTTCAGGATCTTTCCGCCCTCTTGAATGATGTAGAGATGATTGGCTGCGAGATCTTCCAACTTGTCCGTCGTGCCAGATGGCCATCTGATTTCGACTGAGTCTGCTTTCACAGAGTGGTCAAGGCCGAAGTGAACGCGGAGATCGTTCTGGGAGTAGTAACTTCCTCCGCTGCGGACTTCATCGATCTGAACAAAGGGCTTGCCGCTGTTTGGTGCTGCTGTTGTGACGCTGATCTTTGCGCCGATGCCGGTGCGGTTGGACTTTGTGCCGACAGTGCGAATCTTGATCCAGTTGCGGCCTGTGGTCGAGTCGCATCGGAGCAGTTGAGGGAGACTGTTGACACAGTTGACGACGACGTCGAGGTCGCCATCGTTGTCGTAGTCGCCGAAGGCACAACCGCGAGCGGGGGCGGGAGCGTTGATGCCCGGGCCGCCCTGTGCGGTCACCTCTTCAAACTGTCCGTTGCGTAGATTGCGATAGAGGTACTTGTGCTGGGCGTAAGGGGCATCGATGTTGGTCCCGTCCACCTCCGGGTAGACATGTCCGTTGGAGATGAGGATGTCGGGCCAGCCATCGTTGTCCATATCGAAGAAGCCGACGCCCCACCCCAGGTAGCGTGTATTGACGCCCAGCCCGGAGAGATAGGTATGGTCGTCAAAGTTTCCGTCGCCGAGATTGACATAGAGCGAATCTGTGTCGCCGGCAAAGTTTGTTTTGACGATGTCGAAGCGGCCGTCGCGGTTGAAGTCTCCGATAGAGACACCCATGCCTGCCTGCGGTTTGCCGTCGGGAGAGTAGGCGATGCCGGCTTCGATGGCCATATCTTTGAATGTGCCGTCTTTTTGATTTTGGTAGAAGGTGGCCGCGGTGGAGTCATTGGCAACGTAGATATCAGGCCAACCGTCGTCGTCGATGTCGGAGATGGCCACGGAGAGGCCGTAGGTGCCGATGGTGTCCCACATGCCGCTCTTTTGCGAGACGTCAGTGAATGTGCCATCTCCGTTGTTGTGATAGAGGATGTTCTTGCCGCCTTGCAGGCCCGGCGGACCGCATGCCACCTGAATGCCCTTGTAGGCACAGCCTGCGGCCTCGGGGAGCGGTGCTGTCTTGATATCGAAATCGATGTAGTTGGCGACAAATAGGTCGAGATGGCCATCGCGGTCGTAGTCGAGAAAGGCGCAACCGGAGTTCCATCTTGTCTTTGATTGCAGCAGGCCTGCCTTCTCCGTAACGTCGGTGAAGGTGCCGTTGCCATTGTTGCGATAGAGGACGTTTTGGCCATAGTAGCTGACAAAGAGGTCGTCCCAGCCGTCATTGTTGTAATCACCAACACAGCAGCCCTGGCCCCATCCTGCCCGGGCCAGGCCGGCTTTAACAGTGACATCGGTGAAGGTGCCGTCGCGATTGTTCTTGAAGAGGTGAGAGACAGGTTCCTGTCCTTTGGCGAAGCCTTCCAGCCGGGTGCCGTTGACCAGGAAGATATCGAGCCAGTCGTCGTGATCGTAGTCGTAGAAGGCTACACCGCAGCCGGTGGTCTCGAGGAGATATCTATTCTTATGCTCGTTGCCGTAGATCGTCTTTGCGTTCAAGCCCGACTGGCGCGCTACATCAATAAAACTGACTTCGAGAGGAGTACCGGCGATGGGAGAGAGAAGACCTTTGGGCGCGGGCCTAGGCACGGCATCGTAGGTTGGGCGCGATCCCAGCTGTTGGGCCGACTGAGGATTTGGCGACGCTGCCAGAGCGAGAACATCGTCAAGCGAGAGGACCAGCGCAGTGGTGGATAGCGAAGTGAGGAAACTGCGGCGAGACCAACTCAAAAGGAGACTCCTCCAGGCAGCTTGCCCGGTGATGGCGCTCAAAGCTCTTTGTTCGCCGTGGTAATTGTAATATCAAAAAACACGGTGGTTTGAAGCGCCTTGAAGGCGGCTCAGGGAGTATAGGGGAGCTTTTGCTGTTGAGGCAAAAGAGTCGCTTCCATAGGCGATAGCATTGGGTTCTACGGATGGGTGGGCGGACCGTCAACCGGGGCGAGGGGCGCCTGGATAAGTTGCTGGCTCTTCTGCCGTTCGAGTGCGGCGGCGGCGTTTCGGCCCTGTCGATCCAGAGCATCCGCAAGAGCGGAATGGGCTTCCGCATAGTTTGGATCTGCGTCGACCGCCGCTTGAAGCTGGATGATGGCGTCAGCGACCTGACCTCGCTTAAGAAGCGTTCTGCCGGAATCGAGGGCGAAGTTGGCGCGCTGGCGGCTGACGGCGATGCGGCTTAGGGTAGCGGCCTTTTTGCGCTCGGCAGCTGCGCCAGCAGGATCGCCTTGCTGGATGAGAATTGCGGCAAGACTGACGTGAGGGCTTGGCTGATTGGGCGAGAGCTCGATTGCGTGACGTAGTGCGGCGGTCGCCTTTTCGAACTCACCCGTTTCCTTGTAGACATTCCCAAGTATGGCCCATGCATCGCCGTTATTCTGACGTAGCGCAGTGGCTTTTTCCAGCTCCGCCTGAGCCTCTGCAAAGCGGCCAAGCTGCATGTAGAGAACGCCGAGCGTATAGGGTGGGTCAGGCAACTGTGGATCGAGCTTTTCGGCTTGCTCCAACTCCGCAATCGCCGCCGTGGGATTGTCTTTTAGCTTGAGAGCGAGACCGAGATCGTAGTGGAGCTGCGGATTGGTTGGTTCGACAGCGAGCCCTGCACGAAATTGTTCCATCGCGTGATCGAGATCACTTTGCTGCAGATAAGCGACGCCGAGATCTTCGCGCAGAGTCCCGCTCTTGGCGTTCAGCGCCAAAGAGTGAGTGTAGATGGGAATTGCACCCTTTGCGTCCCCTGTCTGCACCATGGCGAGACCGAGGTTGGTGAGTGCGGAAGAGTCCTGGGGCCGTGCTGTGACGACCTGCTCGAAGAGTGGAAGCGCTTCGTGGGCGTTGTCGTTCGCCTGTAAGGTAAGGGCAAGCTCGTATTTGGCGTCTACTGAAATGGGATCGATGGTTTGCGCATGACGCAGTACGGTAAGTGCTGGCTCGTTCTGATTATCCGCGCGAAGAGCCCGTCCAAGCTGCAGTGCGTATTCGACATTCTCTTTGGCAAGGTCATTTGCCTGGGTTAGCTCTGTGATGGCTGCCGCGAAGATGCCTTGATTCAGGAAGATTGAGCCGAGGTGATAATGCGCGGACGCTAGTGCAGGATCGAGTGAAATGGCGCGCTGAAACTGCGCGCCCGCCTGGTCGTAGTTTTTCTGCTGCGCAAGGAGTGCGCCCAAAGCGTCGTGTAGCGTCGCGCTATCAGGTGAGTTGGTGAGAGCGGTCTCTAGTTGTTTTTGCGCAGCTAACGGTTCTGCGGTTGCACTGAGAGCGACGGCGTAGGCGATCGCGGCTTGCGGCGTGAGTGTCTGCGATGCGCTACTCTTCGCCTGGTCAAGGAGCTGAAACATCTGCACAGATTTTGCATAGTCGCGAAGTTGATAGTAGGCCAATGCGAGGTTGAGTATGGCGCTTGCATCCTGAGGGTTGATTGTGTGTGCGAGCTCAAGTTGAGTTACAGCGGATCTGACGTCGCCTTCTGCAAGCAATACGGTGCCGAACGCGGTGTGGCCCGCGGCGACTCCGGGGGCAAGCTCCACCAACTTCGCAAACTGCAAGTGCGCGGACTGCAGATTGTTCTGAAGATAAGCAGCTGAGCCGGCGCGAAACGCTTCCTCGGCCAACTTCAGTCTGGCGTTTGCGACGGTTTTTGAATTGGCGTCAGATGTTGTAGTGGTCTGGGCCTGCGCCAGCGGGAGCGTAACTGCTATGACGGCATATAGGAGCAGCGAACGTGCCTGGAGGAGTTGCATCTCAGCGTGATTGTAATCGTGGGTGAAGTGGGACGGTTGATCGACACGCTATGAATTGGGTCATGTGTCCTCCGTAAGTAACTCTGCTGCGCGTAGACTGGTAATTCTTTGAGGGGAGGGAACATGCGGGCTGTTTTTCCTGTTGTCGTGATGCTTTGTGGAGTGACGGCCGCGCAGACTGCAGCGTTGCGGTCGGTGGATGCTTTTTCAATGAAAGAAGATGGGCTGGCAATTCGTCGACACGTTGAGGCAGGAAAGCCATTTACTGTTGCCGGTGCATGCGGTGTTATCCCGGGGCAGCAGGAAGGGACATTTGAAGCATGGGTATTGCCGGTTAAGCTCCTCAGCCATTTTTCCATTCACGCCAATGTCGAAGGCTACCCTGTGCCGATTGACCTGAACGCTGACGCCGCCGAGATTGAGGTGTTTGCCGATCACACAGTCATCACGTATTCGCATATTGCGTTTACGGTAAGACAGATCATGTTTGCGCCTGATGACGCAGAGGATGGGACCGGTGCTGTCGTCCTGTTTCAGGTTGACTCGACGCGTCCGATGGATCTGACATTCAGCTTTACGCCAGAGATGCGGCCGATGTGGCCACAGCGAAGTCAAGGACTGCCATCGGCTGAGTGGGTGAAGCAGGACACGGGCGGGTTTTATGTGTTGCACACCGACTTTCCTGATCTGGCGGGAGCCGTTGGGATACCCAATACTCAGCCGGGAATCATGGCTCCATACCAGGAGAAGCCGCAGTTCCATCCGCTGGAGCTGAAGCTCCACTTTGATCCAAAGCTGGATGCGAATCACTATTTTCCTTTGTTGATGGCGGTGGGCAGCACGGTGGAGACGGCAACGGATGTCGCGCTGCAGGGAAAGCTGGACAGACTGAACGCTACACTGCCACAGATCTACGCGAAGCATACGGTGCGGTATGAGCAGATGAAGAATCAGTTGACGGCGATTCGCACGCCGGACGCTGGACTGAACGATGATTTTGCGTGGGCGGAGATGTCGATTGAACAGTTGAAGGCAAAGGCACAGCCCGGCGGGGAGTTGGGATTGGTGGCTGGATACTACTCGTCTGGTGATTCGGCGCGACCTGGATTCGGCTGGTACTTCGGACGCGACACCTTATATACGCTCTATGCTGTGAATGGCTTTGGCGACTTCAGCCTGACTCGCGAGGCGCTGGAGTTTCTGATGAAGCGGCAGCGTGATGACGGGAAGATTATGCACGAGTATCCGCAGACCGCAGCGTACTTTGACTGGAAGGAGTTTTCCTATGCGTATGCAGCGGCTGATTCAACTCCGCTGTTTCTGACAGCGATGCTGGACTATGTGAGGGGCAGTGGAGATTTGGATTTTCTCCGGCGACATCGCGCTGCCGTTGAAAAAGCATGGCGATTTGAAACAACGCATGACTCGGACGGTGATGGGATTTATGACAATTCACAGGGTACTGGCTGGGTGGAGAGTTGGCCAACTGGAATGCCACATCAGGAGGTGTATCTCGCGCTGCTTGATCAGCAGGCGTCCGCTGCGATGTCGAAGCTCGCTGGGCTGTTGGATGACAAGACGACAGCTGATGCTTCTGGAAGACGGGCTGCTGATCTGACGAAAAAGATTGAGACTGAATACTATGACTCTGCGCGAGAGGAGTATGCTTTCAGCCGAAACGTCGACGGGACACTTGACCGCGCCTCAACCGTCTATCCTTCCATTGCGTGGTGGAATGGCGGCGAGGGACTAGCGCATTCACAGGCTAGCTTTCGCCGTTGGGCTTCGCATGACTTTTCGACCGACTGGGGGGTGCGCGATGTGGCCGAGAGTGATCCTGTCTATGACCCCATCAGTTATCACCAGGGATCGGTATGGCCATTGTTTACCGGCTGGGCTTCGATTGCGGAGTACCACGCGGGTCATGCACTCTCCGGCTACGCACATCTAATGCAGAACGCGGACCAGACTACGACGCAAGATCTGGGCGCGGTGACGGAGCTGTTGTCGGGCGCTTTCTTCCAGCCGTTTGGCCGCAGCACTAGCCATCAGCTCTGGTCTTCCGCCATGGTGATTACGCCTGCGCTGCGAGGCATGTTTGGCGTTGATGTGGATGGGCTATCAGGGGCGGTTCGCCTTGATCCGCATCTTCCTGCCGATTGGGATAAGGCCGAGCTGCAAAGACTTCACGTAGGACAGTCGGTGTGCTCGCTGGAGTATCAGCGACAGGGACTGAGCCTCATTGTGAAGGCCGTAGCTATCTCCGGTCCGGCTGTTCGACTAGAGACCGCAGTTAAGGATGCACGCACGGCAGTCGATGGATCGTCGATTGCGTTTGCATTGCCATCTATCGAAGTGGAGGTGCCTCATGGGTTGCCGCTGCCGGGCGAGCGCACGTCGCAGATGAAGGTGCTGGCCGAGACTGCAGGGCCGCACTCGCTGAAGCTCGAGCTAGAGGCTGATGCAGGGTCAGTCGTTGAGCTTAAAGTTCGGCGAAATGCCACCAGGCTCGATGTTCATGCTGAAGGAGCGGAACTCATCACTGCAGAGCGCAGTGCAGTCGGAAGCAGCCTGGATTCGTTAACGGTGAAGTTTCCCGAGGGCACTGGTTATCAACAGCAGACCGTTATGCTGCATTGGTAGCTTTTTGATCCAAGTAAGCAGAGCTTGCACCGGGCGCCTTGTGATAAGACAAGGCGCCTGGCGCTGGTAGTGTTATTTGACGCTGCCGACCCATGACGCATACGGCGGTAGGGTGATGTTGTGCAAACTCGTTGTCTGTTTGAGCGATGGGGCGTCGGTGATAAGGGTGCTCACAGTCTTGCCTGAGAGTGCTGCTGTCTCAGGGTCGAGTGATACTGTCTGCTCCTCACCTGTGAAGTTGAGCGTCACAACGATTGCCGGACTACCGCCAACTCCTTCGCGAACGTATGACAGGACAGAGGGGTTGGTCTCATCGAGCATCACTTGCTTTCCATCGCGCAACGTCGGGTCTTTTCTGCGCATGGCAATTAGTCTTTTGTTCCAGTTCAGCAGAGAGTCCGGTTTGCTCTGCTCCGTCTTTACATTGACAGTCGTATAGTCCGGAGCAACCGGAAGCCATGGAGCAACTGCAGTACTGAATCCCGCATTCTTTGAGTCATCCCACTGCATGGGGGTGCGCTCTCCGTCGCGGCCCTTCTCTTTTGGCCATCCTGTAATGCCGATGGGATCCTTTACGTCTTCCTTTCGGGTGGGAGTGGTGGTGACCATGCCAAGTTCAGCGCCGTAGTAGGTCATCGCGGTTGCGCGTGAGGTGAGAAGTACGGTTGCAATCAGTCTTGCGATAGCCTGGTCGTGGACTCCGTCGCCGTAACGATTCCAACTGCGGACATTATCGTGGTTGTCGAAGACGAACAGTGGTTGATTGCCGTTGATCTGTGTCTCCGCATCGTTGATGCGTTTGCGGAAGAGGGAAGCGTCCAGCTTGTTGGTGAAGCCGACTTGCAGGTCCATGGGTAGCTGCAACTCGTCATGCTTCGTGCCGCCATACCACTTGTCGAGTTCTTGAACGTTCGGCAGATACGTCTCTCCGATAAGCACCCGATTCCCTGGATAGCTTTCAACCAGAGAGCGCAGGCGCCGAATGACGTCGTGAACCTCAGGCAGATTGTTCGTATAAATGTCGCTGAGCTTTGGGTCGCCCTGTGCGTTGGTGCCGCCAGTGGCCGGCTCGTCGCGAAGCTGTAGATCCTCAAAGAGTGTAGGGATTGCATCGAGACGGAAGCCGGCCACACCGCGATCGAGCCAGAAGCGCACAGAGTCGAACATTGCTTTCTCGACTGCTGGGTTGCGCCAGTTCAGATCCGGCTGCTGCTTGTAGAACTCGTGATAGTAGAATTGCTTCGTCTTCGCGTCATACTCCCAGGCTGATCCGCCGAAGTCGCTGATCCAGTTGTTCGGCGGTAGTGGCTTGCCGTCAGCCCCGATGCCTTTGCCGTCGCGCCAGACGTACCAGTCGCGTTTTGGATTGGTCTTTGAGCTCTCCGACTCGACAAACCAACTGTGCTTGTCGGAGGTGTGGTTCATCACCATGTCCATGATGATGCGAATGTTTCGCTTCTTGGCTTCCGCTACCAGTCTGTCAAAGTCGGCGAGCGTACCGTATTGCGGATCGACGTTCTCGTAGTCGGAGATATCGTAGCCAAAGTCAATCTGCGGGGAAGGATAGATGGGTGAGAGCCAGATAGCATTGGCGCCGAGCGATTGCAGATAATCGAGCCGTTGCGTGATACCGTTGAGGTCCCCGATGCCGTCGCCGTTCGAATCCTGAAAGCTGCGCGGATATATCTCATAGACGAGGGCGTGCTTCCACCAGGGGCCATCGCCTTGTCCGGTGTTCATGGATGAGTGGGTGGACGTGCTCGCTGGCTGAGGTGTCTGGGCTCGCGTAATACTCCCAGAGCTGCAGAGACCCAAGAAGACAAGGGTTGCGATGGTCACGGTGAAAGGCATGCTGCCTGCGGACGAGGCGATGTGAGGGCGTCTGCTAATAGTCAAGTACAGCCTCCGAGAGTCCGCAACACTATAGCACCAGCCAGACAATCACGATTGATGTGGCGTTCGCGCTGACTACGTCTGAGCAGATAGTGTTGGGGCACATTATGTTACGTTGATTTGCTACAAAGCGACTGTCAGTTGATTCCTAGTTTGCGTTGTAATTGCTCGAGCGAGATCCCCTTTGTCTCCGGGTAGATGAACAGGACTACAAAGAATTGCAGCACCATCATGCTGGCGAAAAACGCGAAGGGCGTTCCGCCAGAGGATTTTGCAAGAATTGGAAAAAGAAATGAGATGAGCGCGTTCATGACCCAGTGCGAGGACGACCCCAGGCTTTGACCTTTGTCGCGCACGCGATTCGGGAAGACCTCTGCGATGTAGACCCAGATGACTGCGCCCTGCGAGATGGCAAAGAAAAAGATGTAAGCAACCAGCAGCCAGACAAGAGCATTGAGATGGCTATGAGTGAAGAAGACCGCTGCAACGCCGGAGAGGCATAGGGCCATCCCCACGCTACCGGTAAGGAGCAAGGTCTTTCGTCCTAGCTTGTCGATAAGCGACATGCCAAGCAAGGTTGCGAGCAGATTCATCGCTCCGATAAGAACAGTCTGCAAGGCCCCCGAGAGCTGACTGAATCCAGCGGCCGCAAAGATGTAGTTCGAATAGTAAAGAATGGCATTGATTCCAGAGAGCTGATTGAACATTCCAATTGTGACGGCGAGGAAGATAGGAAGGCGGTAGCTGCGCTTAAACAGCGGCTCTGCAGCCATGCCGCGTTCCATGTGGATGGAATCCATGATCTCGCGCAGTTCAGCCTCAGAGTCTGGTGATCCCATCATCTTCAGTACGTCCAGCGCTTCATCCGTTCTGTTCTTCGTTACGAGCCAACGTGAGCTACGTGGTATGCCATACAACATGATGAGGAATAACAACGAAGGGATTGCGGCGACGCCAAGTTGCCAGCGCCATTGCAGTGCGCCAAGGTGGGCAAGCGAGATAAGGTAGTTGGACAGATAGGCGAGAAGGATACCGATGACGATGTTGATTTGAAACATTCCGACCAGTCTGCCGCGCCATTTTGCAGGCGCAAGCTCAGCGATATACACAGGGCCGAGAACGGAAGATCCGCCGACGCCGAGGCCTCCGATAAAGCGGAAGACCATTAAGGAGGGCCAGTTCCAGGACATTGCGCAACCCAGGGCCGAGATGGTGTAAAGAATGGCCATGATGCGCAAGGCCTCGCGGCCTCCAATGCGCTGTCCAACAACTCCGGCGCTCATTGCGCCAACGACCGTACCCACGAGCCCAATAGAAACTGTCAATCCCAGAGTGAAGGATGTGAGGTGATAGACGCCGGTCAACTGCTGAGTCGTGCCGGCAATGACAGCAGTATCAAAGCCAAACAATAGGCCGCCTAACGCGCCTGTAATCGTGCTTTTCAGCAGGTATGGAGTCATTTTCATCGATGGAGTCTCCGAGATACAGCAACGTTGCCCAGAATACACGGGGAACCAGAAGCGCTTCGGCATTCGCTGCAGACGAGCAGCTACGCAAAAAGTGGGAGCGTGACGGACAAGTTTCCCACGGAGTCGATGAGCGGCGAAGAGCCAGCAGCACTTCTCTAAGCGAGTTTCTTCGGAGCTGAAAGATGCGTCCCGCATGACATGCGCACAACCGTGTGGGTTTGCAGCAGGATGTCGCGAGTAGGCAAGTTAGGTTTATCCAAACGTTGCAACATGGTTGCCATTGCCATTGCACCGATATCGGCGCAATTTTGATGCTGCGTAGTCAGCGGCACCGGCAAAAGGTTGGCATACTTAACATCGTCGATACCGACGATACGTATCTCTTCGGGTATACGTACGCCGTGACTTGCCAGGCCTGTCATGACTCGTATCGCGGTGGCGTCATTAGCACAGACGATCGCGTGTGGCCTGCACTTCTTCAGGATCTTGCGGATGAAGTTCGAATCGGCCGGGTTGCCACGGCATACGAGATCCTGTTGAAGTTGAATTCCATATGAGAGCAGCGCCTCGCGATAGCCGGCGATACGTGCCTGGACGGTAGAGGCTGAAAGAGGTTTAGCTACAAAGGCAATACGCGTTGATCCATGTCGGAGCAGATGCTGAGTGATGAGGAAGCCCGCTCGCCGGTTGTCGATTCCGACGAGGTCGTACTTCGAGCGCATGGAATATGGCGCATAGCACCTGTCGAGCAGCACAACCTGGATGCCTGCGCGATCGAGCGCGGATACAATTCTTCGATTGACAGCGTCTTTTTCTGGTGTGAGCTCCAACGGGGCAAAGAAGACGCCCGAAACTTTTTGAGCGATGTATTTATGGCATAGATGCTCAGCCTCTTTCTCCTGCTGAGTCGACTCGTCCATCGAGTGTCCCCATAGTAGAGAATGTGGTTTGGATATCGGCGATTGCATCATGCCGTAGCAGATCGGTTCAAAGATCTCCGTTCGCCCGAGGTCAGGAATAAGCAATCCAAAGACATGGCCGCTGGCGGTCGACGGAGCCAGCACGTGAGTGCCTGACCCTGCACGTCGCGATATGAGACCCTGCAGCTGTAGTTCATTCAGGGCTTTTGCCACCGTGATGCGTGAGGTTTGATATCTCTTTCCGAGTTCCGTTTCACTTGGGAGACGATCTCCTCGATGAAGGGAGCCAGTTTTTATGGCTGAATGGAGATCCTCGTAGACCTGCCGGTATTTGGGGATTGTGGAAGGAATGGATACCAAAATTTCTTCGTCGCTGCGAGTGCTTGGCTCAGTAATTTCTGGCTGGTCAAACGTGATACTTGAAGCTTTTTGACTCTGCATGGAAATCTCCGGGTTCAAAAATCGTCTCGGGTTTGTCTGTGATTAATGTATAGACAAATAGCCTACTAAGCGGTTCGAGACATTATTTTTTCTGAGTAAGGTGGTCAACCTTTTGGTTGATTTTCATTTCCACCCTAATAAGTCTCCGAACTAGGATTGATCTCAATAGACGATTTTTTCCAATGAATATTCGATAATCCTCGATTCGTGAGGCGTGGACGCCTTCTTATTTTGGTCTGACCAATTTTTCACCTTCTCTTGTCGTGATTTTTTGTTATGTCACTTGGCGATACTCGCTGCTACATCCGCGCGCCAAAGCCATTGACACGCTCTTACCTCGCGCGTACTTTTCACAGCGGTTCAATAAAAGGTGTATCTCACGTCCTGAGTCGAACAAGATTAGTTGGTCTCATTTTGAAGCTGGAAGATCAAAAAAAACGAGCGAAGCAAACAGCTTAACTACAGCATCGCCAATAGGGCAGGAAAATATGCAGCAATTTTCGGAGGGTTTTCTTATGAAATTCGCGACGCGCGGAATGATGTTGCTATGTGCCGGATGTGTATTATCGCTTTCACCGATGGCGGCGTTCGGCCAGGCGGTTTACGGTTCGATTATTGGAACAGTTACAGACACAACGGGTGCTGTCGTTCCTGATGCAACCATTACCGTGACGGACGAGGCGAAGGGCACTTCGGTCAATGTGCAATCCAACGGTAGCGGAGAGTTCACCATTGAGCACCTCATCCCCGACGTCTATGACGTGAAGGTCGCTGCCAAGGGCTTCAAAGGATATGAGCAAAAGGGCATTCAGCTCTTTGCCGATACAACAACAAAGGTTGCCGCCGCTCTTTCGGCCGGTGGTTCAGATCAGGTTGTCGAAGTGAACGCGGATACGGTTCCGCAGTTGAAGACCGACCGCGCTGATGTATCAACCGTCTTCGACGCCAAAGACATTGGGGATCTGCCGGTTGGCGGCCGTAACTTCACCAATCTTCAGCTCCTCCTGCCGGGCGCGCAGTTGCTGGGATGGAACCATGCTCCCGATGAAAACCCCCAGGGCAGCGCCCAGATTCAAGTCGACGGACAGGCCTTCGGCGGCGTGGCCTTCCAGCTTGACGGTACCGATAACCAGGATCCAATTCTTGGCATCATTGTCATCAATCCAAACCTAGACTCGCTCTCGGAATCGAAGATCACCACGCAGAACTTCGATGCTGAATTTGGCAAGGCTGTCTCTTCGGTTATGACAGCCCAGACCAAGTCGGGTACGAACTCCTTCCACGGCTCGGCCTTTGACTATCGCATCAGCACTGCAAACCTTGCGAAAGACCCTTACAATCAGTTCCCAGCAGTAGGGGCAACTCCAGCCAGCACCATCGCGCCAGGTCTCAAGAATCAGTTTGGCGGTTCAGTCGGCGGACCAATCATAAAGGACAGGGTCTTCTTCTTTGGCGACTATCAGGGCGCTCGCCAGCGGGTAGGAACCACCTCCTCCACCATCGTTCCTACTGCGTTGATAACGTCATCCTGCTTGAGCGGTAACGGTTGCAACTTCAGCGAATACAAGCCTCTTGGTTTCCCCGTCTACCATAATGTCGGTGGCGTGGCCGTTGAATACCCTAACGACACCATTCCGCAGGGCTCCCTTTCTGGCCCGGCGTTGAACTATATCAAGGCCATTTCCCAGTACACTCCAAACAAAATTGGAGCCAGCGGCTTGCTCGATACGTATGTCCAAGGTGGTACGGGCATCTTCAATAGCGATCAGTGGGATGTACGGCTAGATGGACAGGTTTCGGATAGGGCACACGCGTTCGTGCGCTTTAGTCGATTCACAGATACTCTGACTGGAACGTTGCTCCTTGGTGCAGCGGGCGGTCCCGGTTTTGGCCTTAGTGGCTACGGCGGAAACTCTGCTGGCGCGGATGACAGCCTTGCTACCGGTATGGACATAGCCTTAAATTCGACTCTGGTCACGGACTTTCGCCTTGGCTATTACCGCTACAATATCAACGATCAGAAGTTTGATGCGGGAACACAGGCGGCTAACGCCCTTGGGTTCAATGGCCTAAACACCGCAGACCCCATTACCGACGGTTTACCGGGGTTCCAAATAACTATGCCTAGCAACGGTCAGACTGAGTGGGGGGCAGGTCTCAATATCAATCGCTGCAACTGCCCATTGATTGAAAAAGAAGACCAATTCCAGGTTGTCAATAACTGGACGAAGACAATCCGCAATCACTCCGTGAAGGTAGGCGTTGACCTGCGTTATGCCCGGAACCTTCGGGTTCCGAGCGATGTCGACCGCACCGGATTATTTAATTTCAACGGAAATGCCACAGCACCCTCCGACGGATCCAGTCCAGGTCTTGGCCTCGCTTCATTCGTACTAGGTGACATAAACACTTTTAATCGCTATGTCAGCACTTCGACCAATGCAAAGGAGTTCCAGAAGCGCGATTTCTTCTATTTGCAGGATACCTGGCGTACCACTTCCAAGCTCACCCTCAACCTCGGCATTCGATACGAACTGTACTTCCCCGAAGCGGTCAATGGACCTGCCAACGGCGCTCTGATGAATCTCAGCACGGGCTATCTGAGCGTTGCCGGGGTAGGTGGAGTTCCAAGTGACCTGGGCTGGAAGGCGGCAAAAAATGCCTGGAATCCGCGCCTTGGAATCGCGTACCAAGCGACTGACAAAACTGTTATCCGCGCAGGCTATGGCCGCAGCTTTGACCTTGGGGTCTTCGGCTCCATCTTCGGTCACGTCGTTACGCAGAACCTACCCGTGCTTGCCAACCAGGCGATAACGGCAACAGGTTCCAACGCTGCAACCTATGTCCAGCCTTTTGACCTTGCCGTTGGCCCGCTGCCTAATCAGACGGTTCCGGTGCCTTCCGACGGCCTCTTGCCTAACCCTGGATCCGAAGTGAGCACTAAGGCGCGTCCCAATCCCTTACGTTTGCCCACGCTCGATGCCTGGAACTTGAGTGTCCAGCAGTCCATTACTCCAACCCTGTCTTTGACGATGGCCTACGTTGGGAACAAAGGAACCCACACCCTGAGTGCTGGCGATGGTAATAATACCAATCCGAACGAACCGGCAATCTTCCTTCCGGCACAGTTCAGCGTGACGGGTCAGCCGACTCATTACGATCCGGCTGGAGGAAATTGCTGGCCAGTAGGGCCAAACTGCACTGCTGCCAATGTGATTCCTGCAAGTGGAGCGGTCTCATCGCAAAATTTCCTGAAACGCTATTACGGTGGCAGCCTCGCAGCGTGCGGGGATCCTAATTACAGTCAACCTACTGGGGAGGGTCTTGCTGCTGGCGCCTGTGGATGGAATCAACCCATCGGGTACTACGGAGACGATCAGAATACCCACTACAATGCATTGCAGGTGACAGTAGCCAAGCAGATCTCTCACGGTCTGTCATTCACTTCAAATTATGCGTGGCAGCGAGCATTCAATTACAACAACAGCTACGCTACCTGGGGTAAGGCAGCTGCTTACGGTCGTGACGATGCAATCCGTGAACAGCAGGTCGTGACCTATGGCTTGTATGAGCTGCCGTTCGGCCACAACAAACAGTTCCTTTCGCAGTCCCCGCGGTTTTTGGATGAAATTATCGGTGGGTGGCAGTTGAGTCCAGTGATCAACCTGTCAAGCGGTCTGCCGTACAGCCTTTCGATGGCTAACTGCGCATCCTCGGTTGGTGGAAGTGGGATAGGCGACAACAGTGGCCATCCAACTTCAGCGCCTTGCTATCCCAATGGAAATCCAGGAAGTTTCCATCCCAAGGTCGGCACCTTCAACCCGCTCACCCATTCAAGGCCATACTTCGCGGGCTTTAGCACTCTCTGTCCATCGTCAGGGTCTTCTTATGCATCTACTGGGGGCTTTAGCTGCCCTGGTCTGGATCAGATCGGAAACACTGGCCGTAATAGCAACTTCGGTCCTGGATTTTTCAATACCGACCTAGCAGTACAGAAGACTTTCCCGATCAAGGAAGGCATCTCCGCTATGTTCCGAATGGATGCTTTCAATGTGTTCAACCACATCGCCTCGGCTAATCCGAACGGCAATGCAAACAATATCAACGTTGATAGTTCAGCTAGCATCACCAATGGTGCTGGCGGCAATGGAGTCGGTCCTGTAGGACAAGCAAGCCCGCGTCAACTGGCGTTTACAGCTCGCATCCAGTTCTAACTTGGCTGTTTATCCAGAGAGGGGAGCTACGGCTCCCCTCTTCTATTTCGTTTACACTAGGCCAGATCTACTATGCATCGTCTGTACAAAGTAGCGTTGCTCCGGTCCATCTGCGTTGTTACCGTGCTATCCGTGTCGCTTGCATCTGCACAGACACCGGCACAACCTGTACCTGCAGCGCAAACGCTGGGTACGTCGAGCAGCGCTACTGAAGCTATCCCAGTTGACCCTTCTCAGAATCTAGCCGAGCTACGCCTGATGATTGATCGCGGGCATGCTGCAGATGCATTGAAGCAGCTCAATAGCTTGGCAACACAGCAACCCGTTCCTGCTGGTGTCCATAGATTGCGTGGCCTCGCGCTGTACTCGCAGAATCAATTCGCCGAAGCAGATGGTGCTTTTGTGAGTGCATTGAAACAAGACCCCCATGATGAGGAGTCAACGCAACTACGCGGTTTGACACTTTTCCGGCTGGGCAAGCCTGCGGATGCAATTCCACTTCTTGAGTCGGCACATGACTGGACATCGCAGACCAGAGTTGATCCCAGTTACGTGCTCGCTCTCTGTTATCTCGATACTCGGCAATATGACAACGCTCGTCGGGCGTTCGCGACCCAATATGGTTTTTCTCCTGACTCGGCGCCGGCATATCTTTTGGCTGCGCGAATGTTACTGCGTCGGGAATACCTTCCGATAGCAAAGGAGTTTGCTGCGAAGGCGGTGGAGCTGGATCCGCAGTTGCCGCTTGCGCATGCACTTCTCGGAGAGATCGCGCTTGCGGGCGAGCACCTTGATGAGGCGGTTGCGGAGTTTGAGAAAGAGAGGCTTCGTAACCCGCTCGATGGCGGCATCTATGACAGGCTGGGAGATGCTTACACCCGTGCGGGGGACTACGTGAAGGCTCAGCAATCTTTACAGCGTGCTCTGCTGTTAGAACCAAACTCGACCGGCCCCTATATTCTTCTAGGAAAAGTATTGCTTAAGCGGCAAGATCCTGCGAGTGCGATGATGTACCTTGAGCGCGCTGAAAAAATGGATCCCAGTAACTACATAACGCATAGCCTTCTGGGTCAAGTGTATCGGGCCTTAGGCAGGGCAGAGGATGCTAGTCGCGAGACCCAGGTATCTCAGAAGATACAAGCTGCGAGTGAACCCAAGCTTGAAACCGTTCGGTAGAAATATAGGGACAAGAGTGCAACGGATGACACCAATCGTCGGTGCACCGCAAGATGACAAGTACTTACGTGCTTGCAACGGCGAGTTTTTTGAGCCTCAAATCACTTGCTGCTGGTTAGTGCAACGTTTTGGACGTACCGTCGTAGTTTTATCCACTGTGGCGTTAGCGCTTCTTGTCGTTTGCGCTTTCTCTGATTCGCCGAGGAGTGCCTCGGCCGGAACTAAACTTCAGTCGCGCATCTCCACTCCTACTCCAAATCCTGATGCAATATGTGTCGGTTGCCATCGAGAGATCTACCAGGCGTATGAGCGTACTCCGATGGCACGGGGCAGCGGAGCAGCCGTCAATGGTCTGCTGCAAGGGGGATTCCTGCATACTGATTCCGGCATCCGCTACAGCGTTTTTTTACGTGATGGCAAAGCCTGGATGCGCTATGACCGCGATGCCACCCAAGAGACACCGAATGAACAGTTCGCCCTGCATGGAGAGAAACAACTCATCTACTTTATTGGTTCTGGACATCGAGGGCGCACCTATCTTTATCAGGAAAAGAACCAGTGGTTTGAAGCTCCAATTAACTACTACGGTAAGAAAAAGCTATGGGACATGGCCCCAAATTATGGCACATCGAAAACTATGCCTGCGGCTCTCCCCGTCGATTCTAACTGCCTCCATTGTCATGCCACGGGGATAAAGACGGCGCTTCCCGAAGCCCGCAACAAATACGATGGGCCACCATTTCAACAGGCTGGAATAGGATGCGCGGCTTGCCATGGCGATCCGTCGAAGCATCTGGCGGAGCAGGGACACGGCCTTATCGTGAATCCTGCCAAACTAAATTCGGCTCGTAGAGATAGCACTTGCCTGCAGTGTCATCTTGAAGGAGATGTCGCTATTTATCGCGCTGGCACATCGCTTGCTCAGTTTCGCGCGGGGGACGATCTCGCCAATTATGCTGTGTACTTTGTGAAGGCGAGCGCGGAGTCAGGTGGGAGGCGGGCCAGCAGTCAGTATGAGGCGCTCCTGCGCAGTGCCTGTAAGCTTGCAAGTGGTGACAAGATGACCTGTACGACCTGTCACGATCCGCATAGCTCGCCTAGCGCCGAAGAGCGTATCAGCTACTTCCGTGGCAAATGTCTGACGTGTCATACTGGCCCACAAATAGCAACCGAGCACCATCCGGAACAGAAGGATTGTGCGGTATGTCATATGCCTACTCGGGACACTGCGGACATCTCGCATGAACAGGCGACAGACCATAACATTCAACGTAGACCCGCAGCAACAACATCGACAATGTGGTTAGCAGATCTCGGCGAATCTGATCAGTTGCTACCAGTTGGTAAGGTATCCGCAGGCGACAGGGAGTTCGGGTTGGCCTATGCGCAATTGTCTGAACATGGAAATCAAAGGGCGGGGCAGAGGGCGTTACGCCTTCTACAGCAAGCGGAAAAAAGTGGGGCAAGTGATGACCAGCTTCACACACAGCTTGGTCTCCTTGAGCAAAGGTTTGGTAACAAGACTGACGCACGCAAAGAATATGCAGACGCAATCATGGAAGATCCTTATGAAGCTATTGCGCTGGGAGATCTCGCAATTCTGGATGCCACTTCCGGACGCGCTGAAGATGCGGTAAATCTTTTGCAGAAAGTCGTCGATGCTGATCCCAGCCAGATGACCGCCGGGTTGAACCTCGCTTATATAGAATGCAGAACTGGCGATAAGAAGAAAGCGTTTGAGATCCTTACGGGACTGTCTCGGTTCAATCCTGATGATCCGACGCTGCGCAAGTTTTTGACCTCAGGTACTTATGCAGGGGAGCGATGTGATCTCCGCTAGAGGAAGGAGTGGATATTGTCTACGCAGAGCACTATGCGGCACTCATTTTTCAAAGTACTGGCTTTAGCTTGTGGGTTGACCATCTCACTCGTTTCACATGCACAGTTAGTGCCGTCAGCCTATGGCTACGATATGAATGGCCAACCTGTTAGCCGTCTTGCCGCTTCTGGCACGGAAGCCATTGTTCTCTTCTTTGTTGCATCAGACTGTCCAATCTCCAATCGCTACATTCCTGAGATACGTCGCATCGAAGACAGATTCGCTGCACGGCACGTCGTGTTTTGGTTCGTCTATCCCAATACCGGCGAAACATCCGACATTGTGCGTCGACATGAAGCGGCTTATGGCGTTGAAAAAAATATACTAATCGATCCGCATCACCAGCTCGTTGCTCTCACCCAGGCCAAAGTTACGCCTGAATCTGCAGTTCTCGTTCCTGAGCATCCAGGTGCGGAGGCTCTTCGCACCGTTTATCACGGTCGTATCGACGACCGATATCTCCAGATTGGACAAGAGCGGCCTCAGGCCACGCAGCACGATCTTGAGCGAGCCATTGTCGACGTTCTTCAGCACCGTTTTGTGCAGTCGCCGGACGGACCCGCGGTAGGCTGCGGAATCATAGGCCAGCCATGACGTGGCAGCGCGTGACTCATCTTCCTGCAGCTCTTCTGGGAACGGCTGCGCTCTTTATGTTTTCAAACCAGCTTCCACAAGAATGCGTTCGAGCTGCTACGGCCCCAGTTAACTTCAACCGGCAGATTGCGCCCATCTTTTACAACCACTGCAGTAGTTGTCATCACCCCGGCGGCTCTGGTCCGTTCAGTCTGCTCTCGTATGCTGATGCCAAGCGATGGGGAACGGTGATCCAGACCGTTACACAGACCCGCTACATGCCACCATGGCTGCCCGAGCCCGGCTATGGCAACTTCGCAGATAACCGCCGTCTCTCTGACGAGGATCGAACGCTCATCAAGACATGGGTTGAAGCCGGAATGCCCGAAGGAGAGCCCACGGAAGCACACAAACCGCCGGTGTTCGCAACGGACTGGCAGCTCGGTACACCGGATCTCATTTTGAAAGTGGAGTATCCGATGCAAGTTCCTGCGTCTGGCACCGACCTTTTTCGCAACTTCATCCTGCCCGTTCCAATCACGCAAACAAAATACATTCGCGCCATGGAGATCAAACCCGGAGCACCTCGGGTCGTCCACCATGCCAATGTTCTTATTGATCGCACTGCTTCTTTACGCCATCGGCATCCCGACGATTGGAAACAGGGAATTCCGGGCATGGAGCTGACCGTCGACTCAGGCGAGTCCTTCGATCCTGATAGTCATTTTCTGTTCTGGAAGCCTGATTCCCCTGCGCTCATCGAACCCAGCGGGATGTCCTGGCGGCTCGATCCAGGCGACGATCTCATTCTAAACATGCATCTGAAGCCTACCGGGAAACCCGAGGCTGTGCAGGCCAGTGTTGGCCTCTATTTTGCGGATAAACCCGCCACCGCACACCCTATGCTCTTGCAGCTTGAGCACGATGATGCGCTTGATATCCCAGCGGGCGACCCGGCGTTTGTCATCGAAGATCATCTCAAGCTTCCCATCGATGTCGATGTTCTCGGCGTCTATCCACATGCCCACTACCTTGGGAAAAGAATGGAAGGCTATGCCATCTTACCCAGTGGTGAAAAGAAGTGGCTCATTCTCATCCGCGACTGGGATATCGATCGCCAGTCTGTTTACCGTTTTCAATCGCCTGTTTTTTTGCCGAAGAACAGCGTTCTCCACATGCGCTACACCTACGACAACTCTGAATCTAATATCCGCAATCCCAATAGGCCGCCGATACGGGTCAAAGCGGGGAACCGGTCGGTCGATGAGATGGGGCATCTCTGGATTCAGGTCCTGCCTCGCTCTCTTTCAAATGCAGATCAGGATCCTCGCCTCCTTCTGGAGGAGGCCTGGATGCAGAACAGTCTGCGGAAAGATCCCGACGACCACACAGCGCTCTACAACCTTGCCTCGGTCGGCATGATCGGTCGCGATTATACTGGTGCCGCAACGCTCTATCGTCGCGCTCTGACGCGTACGCCAGATGACGTGCGAACTCTTATCGCGCTCGGCACCGCGCTCGATGGGGAAGGAGATTGGCAGCAGGCGCAAGCTCAATATCAAAAAGCTCTCACCGTCGATCCCAAAGATGCCGACGCGCGCTTCGACCTTGCGCACCTTGAGTCTAAACACGGCCGCTACACCGAGGCAGAAGATGAATATCGCCAACTCCTTGTCGAAGATCCCAAAGACGCCTCGGTGCATAATGAGTTGGGAGGCATATTCTCTGCGACGAATCGATCCACTGATGCGCAGCATGAGTTTGAAGCGGCGATCGCGCTTGACCCTGGCAACTTCGACGCGCTGTATAATCTGGCGGGTATCGAAGCTGAGAACAATAATTTAGCCCGCGCCAAAGAACTGCTGGAGCAGGCACTCAAACGGAAGGATGACGCCGATGCTCATCAACTGCTTGGGAACGTCTACGCCCAGTCTGGAATGCTTGCGGATGCGCTGCAAGAGTTCAAGGCGGTTCAACTTCTGCGGCCAACCGATATTGTTCCGCATCGCCAACTTGCTCAGCTCTATGCACAGATGGGCCAGTTACGCGACGCAATTACCGAACAGAATGCTGCCCTCGTTTTAGACCCGAAGAATGCAGACGATTGGAATAATCTAGGTGTCTTGCACGCTCGTGATGGTGACAAAGGGTTGGCCCGCAGTGACTTCGAGCATGCTCTGACTCTGGACCCTCAGCACGCTGCCGCACGCGCAAATTTGTCCCATCTCTGATCGTTAGAATGGGTCTGCGGGCCCAGGGTGCGTGCAGCACTCGGTAATCCTGGACTTGTTGAAGGACAACCGTAGCGTTGAACAGATAACATTGTCTCGCTGGATTTACATGCACAAACTTCATCAAAACGGACTTACAGCTGTGATGGCCGCACTTATTGCTGTGATGGCTCTGTCAAACTTCGCACTCGCTCAGGAGCCTTCTACAGCTTTAAGAAAAGCAGACGCTGCATACCGCGCAGGCCAGGCCGCGCTGGCACAGAGAGATCTAAGCGCGGCCCAGGCTGATTTTGAGCAGGTCGTCCAGTTGGCTCCTCAGGCTGAGCAGGGACATAGTGCACTCGGTGCGGTTCTGGTGAGTCGCGGACACCCGAAAGAAGGTATATACGAGCTTGAAAAGGCACTTGCCATAAAAGCCACCGACAGCACCGCCCAGATGAATCTCGCAATGGCATATGAGCAGATCGGATCGCCAGAGAAAGCCCTCCCGCTGTTTTCTAAACTGGAAGCTGTCGCGCACCTGCAGAAGCGTACACTTCCTTCGTATGTTCTAGCTGCATACGCGCGTTCCTTGGCGGGAACCCAAAAAATTGGAGCGGCCGTAATACAGATGAAAGCTGCCCTCGCAATGGACCCGCAGAATGCATCGTTACACGATGAACTTGGCTTGCTGTATGCACAGCAAAAAAATTGGGCAGACGCCGAGAAGGAGCTTGCAGAGGCAATTCATCTGAATCCGAATTTAGCCGCCGCACACCTGCATCTTGGACTTGTGATTCAGGCGCAGAGGCAGAGAGACGGATTGACGGAGTTGGTGAAGGCATCGCAACTCGCACCTCAAAATGCGACGATTTCCTTTGAGCTTGGTAAAGCACTGGCAGCCGGTGGGCAGGATGAGCAGGCGATCGCGGTTTTCCAGCATGTGTTGGAGTTGGAGCCGGAGTTCCCGACAGTCTCGTATCAACTCGCGCTCGCCTTGCAACGCGCCGACAGAGTGCAGGAGGCGATTTTACTGCTAAAAAAGGTAGTGGCCGCCGAGCCGAACAATGCTGAAGCCATGACAAATCTTGGAATGGCGCTAAGTCAGGCGCAACTCGCAAAGGACGCCGTTCCTGTGCTGCAACGTTCCATTGCGCTTGGCTCGGAAAGTGTAACGGCACATCAAGATCTAGCGGCAGCCTATGTGCAGCTAAGTCAGTTTGAAGATGCTGTTCGCGAACTGCAGACAGCGCTTAAGTTGGCTCCTGATCTGCCTCAGTTGCACTACAATCTTGGCCTCGCGTTCAAAATGCAGGACGATGCAACCCGCGCAATCCCCGAGTTGGAAGCCGCTGAGAGGCTCGATCCATCCACACCAGAGGCACCTTACCTTCTCGGCGTTCTCTACATGCAGATGGGGCGGTATGACGATGCAGCCCGCGAGATGAGTACTTCATTGAAGCTTCGCCCGGAGAATGGTGACGGATGGGCGGCCTTGGGGAGTGTTTACGACAAGTTGAACAAATTGCCCGAGGCAGCATCTGCCCTGCATGAGGCTATTCGTCAGCTGCCAGGCCAGCCCGATCCTCACTTGACCCTTGCGGCCGTGCTGGTCAAGCAGAGCCAACCTGTTGAGGCAGCATCCGAGCGCAGGAAAGCGGCTGATCTTATGCGCACCAATATGAATCGTCAACGAGCGGAGGTTGCTACCAACGCTGGGAACTCTCAATTGCGGAATGGCGACTTGAATGGTTCGATTGTGCAGTTTCGGGATGCGATAAGTTATGACGCAGACTACGCAGAAGCTCACCTAGGACTCGCGAATGCCCTGGACCGGCAGGGGAAGACCGCGGACGCGGCAGTCGAACGTCAGAAGGCTGAAGCCGCGAAAACGGCCGCAAATCCATAGCGTTGCTCTTGTAGAATGGGCCCGTCGAAGGCAGCGCAATACCCCCTGATCGGCTGTGTACAGTGGATCAGGCTGTTCGCTATAATTCAGCGCATAGCTGAGCGTAGACATCGTTATAGGGATCTCATCAATGAATCATCCTTCCCACACTGGCACATTTGGCTAGTTGGATTTATAGAGAGTCTATTCCCAGCTTCTGTTCGTGAAGCTTATGAATGTCTTTTGTCGACGTGCGGGGCTTCTGCTTTTGCTTTGTGCGGGAATGTGCGTCTTTCTGTGGTCGACGACACGTGCGGCAGACGATCCGCAGGCACAGGAAGATGTAACGCGGAAGGCTTATGCAGACAAAGTCGGGCAGACGTATAGCTTTCCGTTTGCAGACCATGCCTCTAAGGATTACAGCTATTCAGAAGTCGGCAAGATCTCGCTCCCCGGAAATGCAGCTGTCGAAGGAAACACTTTTATTGAGCCGGGCGCATTTCCGGACGCTACCTACTGTGGGCATTGTCATCAGGAGGCTTACCACGAGTGGCGCCAGGCGTTGCACTCCAATTCGTTTCGAACACCGTTCTATCGGACTAGCGTTAATATTCTGTTGCGGACAAAGGGCATTGAGTTCACACGGCATTGCGATAGTTGCCACAACCCCATTGGGGTGCTGTCGGGAGCACTCAACCCGAACTCTCAAGTTGATCGTGCATTCGACCTCGATGGATTGACGTGTATGACCTGCCACTCGATCCAGAGCGTGGACACAAAGCTCGGGAACGGCAGTTTCGTCATGGGCGTGCCTGCTGTGATAGTCGATGAGCAAGGCAAGCGCATCCCCGGCATGGTTCCCGACGCTGAAATTCTGGCGCATCTTGATCGCCACTCCAAGGCCGTCATGCGGGACATCTACCACTCGCCTGAATTCTGCTCAGCTTGCCACAAGGCTAACCTGCCGCCTCTTCTCAATGACTACAAATGGATCCGCGCTTTCACCGCATACGACGAGTGGCAGAACTCAAAGTTCTCGCAGCGCAATCCGCTCACGTTCTACTCAGCGGATTTCACCACCTGTCAGAGTTGCCACATGAAGCGCGAAGCAATTAAGCTTCCTGATCCCGGAGCGAAGAACGGTATGCTCGCTTCGCACCGTTGGCCCGCAGGCAACACCGCGGTTCCCTTTTACTATGGCTTCGATGAGCAACTCGGCAAGACGGTCGAGTTCCTAAAGGCCGGCAACTATCTGAACGTCGACATCTTCGCGCTGAAGCTGGGCGGGCGGGATGCGCTGATCGCCCCACTGGGCTCCGTTCCTTTCACTATCAATCCCGCAGACGCCATTGAGGCGTATGTCGTCATTCAGAACAAGAACATCGGGCACTCGCTGATCCCCGAGGTTCGCGATCTATACGAAGCCTGGGTAGAGTTCACAGTCAAAGATGCGTCTGGCGCAGAGATCTATAAGAGCGGTTTCCTCAAACCCGACGGCTCTCTCGATTCAGGAGCGCACAGCTTTACCAACAGGCCGGTGGATGCAACGGGAAATTTCGTGGACAACCACAAGGTCTTTCTTATTCATTCGGTGGCTTACGACAACACGGTGCAAGCCGGACGGTCGGCACTGGTGCGCTATGAGTTTCATCTACCCGCAAAGGTGGCGGGACCACTTACCATTACAGCAAGCGTGAACTATCGGCACCTACGACAGAGCTATTTGAACAATGTTCTTGGCAAAGATCATCCTGCGTATCCGGTAGTAGAACTCGCCTCTAGAAGCCGCACGCTGAACATTGGCGACAACCTGCCCTCAGATCCACTTGCGACTGACAATCCTGACTGGATGCGCTGGAATAACCTGGGTATCGGTTTGCTCGATCAACTGCAATACGAGGATACGATGTATGCCTTTGAGCAGGTGGTCCGCCTGCGCCCAGACTATAAAGATGGGTATGTGAATCTCGGTGTCAACGATATCGAGTGGGAGAAGTATAGCGAAGCTCGTGCACCGCTGGAGAAGGCGCTCGAACTCCATCCACACGATGCACGGGGGCTCTACTATCTGGCCCTGGTCGAACGCAGGCAAAGACACTCTGAGGCAGAGATTGCGGACCTTAAAGAAGTAGTCGCACAGTATCCGCAATCTCGTGATGCACGACGGGAGCTAGGCATTTCGTACTATCAGCAACACCAAGTCGTAGAGGCAATACAGCAGTTCGTGGCCCTTCAATCCATCGATCCAGATGACGTTGCCGCCCACTACAATCTCGCCATTCTCTACCGCCGCATAGGAAACAAGAAGCAGGCTGCTCAGGAATCCGCTCAGTACGCGATAAAACGAGTTGATCCCGGAGCGCCGACGTATTCCCTGAGCTACCTAAGAAACCATCCTGAAATCTCAAACGAGAGCACACCCTGGCACATACACACTGACCTCGCGCACGCCACTGGTACAGGAGTAGGGCAACCTTGAAAAGCAACCTCGCCGATTTGAATCGCCGTAAATTCATTCAATCACTCAGCCGAACAGCACTCGTTCTGCCCTTTACTGACATCTTGGCGCTAGTCTCGTCCTCGCAACAGTCGACACAACCTCCGCCAAAACCGATTGGCCCGCAGGAGCGCACCTACGACGCAAAGGCGGTGCCCCCTCCCTCTGGCCCGAAGTCTCCGATTGAAGGTACGCCGCTTGGCATCAGCTACGTCGACGTTGCGAAGGAAGCCGGCCTCAACATCACAACGACCTATGGCGCGCAAGGCAAGAATAAATACCTACTGGAGACCACGGGTTGCGGGTTGGCTTTTTATGACTACGATAACGACGGCTGGCTCGATCTCTTCCTCGTCAACGGCTGGCGGCTGGACGGGTTCCCCAAGGGACAGGAGCCACGCTGTCATCTATTCAAGAACAACCGCGATGGTACCTTCACCGACGTAACAACTGGCTCTGGCCTGGAGCACAAGACAGGCTGGGGTCAGGCCTGCTGCGTCGGAGATTACAACAATGACGGCAACGATGACTTGTTTGTAACCTACTACGGACAGAACGCTCTCTACCGCAATAACGGCAATGGAACCTTTACCGATGTAACGCAACAGGCAGGTCTCATCCAACCCGGACCGAAGATCCGTTGGAATACAGGTTGCACCTTCGTCGACTATGACCGTGACGGATTCCTCGATCTCTTCGTCGCAAATTACGTTGACTTCGATCTGAAGACTGCGCCTCTACCTGAAGATGGACCCTGTACCTATAAGGGTATGCTTGTGGCGTGCGGGCCGCCTGGGTTGCCAGGCGGCAGAAACATTCTGTATCACAACAATGGCGACGGAACCTTCAGAGACGTGAGCGAGAAGTCTGGGATGTGGACCGCCGTGGGCACCTATGGCCTCAGCGTTGCGGCGTCTGATCTGGACAATGATGGTTGGCCCGACATCTACGTTGCGAACGATTCGGCGCCGGCCACGCTCTATTTGAACCAGAAGGACGGCACCTTTCGCGACATCGCGATCGAAGCGGGCGCGGCGCTGTCGGCAGAGGCCAAGCCGCAGGCTGGCATGGGTGTATCTATCGGAGACTATAACCACAGTGGCAATCTCGATATAGTGAAAACCAACTTTGCGGGCGATACAGATTCGCTTTATACCAACATGGGAGATGCTGTCTTTGAAGACCATACCTATCCCAGCGGACTGGGCGAGAATACAAGACTGCTTGGTTGGGGGGTCGGGTTTTTCGATATGGACAACGACGGCTGGCTCGACATCCTCATGTCGAATGGCCACGTCTATCCGGAGGTAGACAAATCGAAGGCTGATCTGAAGTATGCAGAACACAAATATCTCTATCGCAACCTGCACAACGGCCGCTTCGAAGACGTTACCACCAAGGGTGGTCCTGGAATTCTTGAGGATGCTCCCGCACGTGGGTGCGCGTTCGGCGATTACAACAACGACGGCAATATGGATATCGTCGTCAACTGTATCAACTCCATACCACAACTTCTGCGCTGTGATTCCACCCTGAACCGCAACTGGATCAAGATAAAACTCGTCGGCGTAAAGTCGAACCGGTCCGGTATCGGTAGCCGGGTTATCGTTACCGCAGCAACGACGGTCGACGCAACCAAGCCCTCCATACAGCTTGATGAGTTACGTAGTGGGGGCAGCTACTTTTCGCAGAACGACCTGCGCATGCACTTCGGCCTAGATCAAGCGAAGAAAGTGGACATGGTAGAGATACGGTGGCTGAGCGGTCAGGTGGATCAACTCAAAAACCTCGATGCGAATCAGCTCTATGTCATTCAAGAGGGCGGAAAAATTCTCAAGTCCGGTCTACTTAAGCCAGCAAGGACGAAGACATAGGACATTAGAGAAATGAGACGCCGATATTTATTCCTTCTACCTTTCGTACTACTTTCAGCCAGCGCATTGCGGGCAGAACTGGTGTGCCCCTGGCTGACACAGGGCAGTGCGGTTGCGTTGCTCGGAGGAGAAGTCTCCGCAGTCATCAAATACATGCCGTCGGGTGAAGGATCGTGCATATTCTCCCTCCAGCAGGGAGCCGCGAAGTATTCGCTTGAGATAGTCGTCGAAAGCACGCGGCGAATAACGTGCCCTCCAACTAGTCCGAAGTTGCAGGGAATCGGCAACGAAGCGAGCGCATGCAGACTGCAGCGATTGCCGAACGAAACAGTAGATATGGTGAGCAGCCGTGTGCGCACGCTTTATTTCATCACCAGCCTGACAATTCGAGGAGCTGCGAATCCTGGCATTCCTCTCAACAAGCAGAGAGACATCGTAGAGCGGGCAGCTGAGCAGGTAGCCGGAAACCTCTACTAACCCGTCGGCACAACCTTTTGCCATATCGAGGATCTTTCCATGAAGATGACAGATCCTGGCATAATTGGGCCTAAGGTAAAGTATTTCCCGGGATTGGTGTCCTATTTCTGTGACCTCAAATGTGTCCGTCAATTGACGAGCTTTACCAGTATTTCATCGCAAATAACCGCATCCCTTCAAAACACCTAATAAGATCCATAAGCACGCCTCACGATTTAATTTCCATTCTGAGACCCGAAAGAGACACAAGCAAACTCGTGCCCGTCTATTGGCATCCTTCTAGGAAGCTCCTCTTCTAGAGGGCGTCTTTACTAATTAATCTGTCGGAATACCATAGGACTCAAGGTTTGACCATGAAGATTTGGATGATATGAAACCTATAGAGGGCCGTAAGCGCGTTGTTATTGAAGCGATCACACCACAGGTCGATTGTGGCCGCTACCCCACAAAGCGG